>LKMJ01000645.1_pt1 | contig 27848 bp, 27 predicted proteins | sample 643391 | NCBI WGS metagenome assembly LKMJ01 (sample SAMN04112250, study PRJNA286221) | soda lake metagenome | biome: soda lake; feature: Kulunda Steppe; material: water; isolation source: sample PL-Br10 brine of Picturesque Lake | place: Russia: Kulunda steppe | collected 2010-07 | reverse complement strand
TGCGGTATCTCCGCCGGAACCAAACTGGGGACGGCGGAGGCGCACCCGTAGGCGTGCGCTTAAATCGCGGGATGGTGAACGCGAACGGAGAGTATGAACCTCCTGGCGGAGATTCCGGCCAGAGCGGGAGTCCACGCGAAAGCCCCACCCTCAACGAAGCGAACGGCGAAGCCGTGAGCGAATAGGGTGGGGTAGTTTACACGTTGACGTCCTCGAGCCGCTGGCTCACGATTATCTGTCCGACCGAGGTGAGAGAGATCCCGTCGCCGTCCTCGGAGACGAGGCCCTTTCTCGAGAGTGCGTTGAGTACGTTCGTGGCCCTCGCGGCGTCGCCGTTGAGCACGTTCCCGAAATCGATGTCACCGTCACTCGCGTAGATCGTGACCAGTAGCCGCTTTTGGGACTCGTCGAGATCGATCTTTCCGGCCTCCTCGAGCAGCCCGCTGTATCTGGTCCGAAGGAACCGACCGAGGATGTTCAGCCGTCTCGCCGAAAGCGGCGAGATGAGCGACGTCGAAACCTCGCCTTCGTCGGCGTGTTTGACGAGCAGCGACGGCCGTGAGGTCCCGTCGGGGGCCCGCTCGGCTCGATCGAACCCGATCACGCTGGTGATGTCGATCCGGAACGATCCGTCCCTCGTCCGAAACGTGACCTGCTCGGGATCGATGGTGAGTTTCGCGTTCCGTACCGGTTCGTCCGTCACCCGCCCGCCGACCCTGGCGGGATGTTTGATCTTCGCTTTCGTCCCGCTGAGAAGACATTTGAACGCGACGGTCTCGAACTTCGAGATCGTCCCGTCGTCCCCTTCGATCAGGACCGTCTCGATCCTGCCGTCGTCGTTCCGGTACCCGATCGTCACCGTGCTGTCGAACAGACCGCGAAGGTCCGGTGGCACGTTTCCGACGACGAGATCGACGACCGCCGACAGCGGCACCGTGAGCCGCTCGTCGTCGCCGGCGACGACGAGCCGCTTGCGGCTCATTACGATCCGCGCACTCTCCGGTTCCTGATTCGTTCCGGTCTCGGGGTTTTTCGCGTACCGACCGACGAAATCCGCGACGGCCTTTTCCCCCGTCATAGATCGATGTCGAGGAGGGTGCTTATCAGCGTCTCGGTCGCGACGGCGGTCAGACAGCCCACCCAGAGCAGCGCGACGAAATGGAGCATCGCGTTGCCGTAATGGCCGCCGTCGGCGGTCCGGATCGTCAGCGAGGACATGACCGCGTTGAAAAGCAACACCAGAAGCAGGAGATACCGGAGCAGCGGTACGTTGTACATCTCGGTGTGGAGGAGCTGTCCGAACTCCATCTGCCCGCCGCTGATCTCGATGTCGAACCCGGACATGATCACCGCGATTTCGAGGCCGGTAAAAAACGCGAAGGCCGAAGCGGCGCTGATGCCGTACAACAGCCCGATGAGCGTGACCGTCACCTGTCGCCGCCGCTCCCGGAGCTGTGCGAGCTGGTTCATGTTCTCGCTTATCAGCTCGCCGAGCCGCTTCGGCTCGCCGCCCATCTCACGGCCGATGAGATACATCTCGCTGAACTTCTGGATGACGTAGGAGCTGGTGTCCTCCGCGAAGTACCGCCAGGCGTTTTCGGTGTCGATCCGCATGTTCAGCCGCCGGTACAGCGAGTCTATCGACTCCGAAAGCGCGCCGAAATCCTTCTGTCTGAGCGTCCGCAACACCGTCGAGGTCGTCGACTGCTTCGCGCTTTCGCTCGCCCCCAGCGCGCGGATGAAGCTCGGGAACTCCTCGTCCCGTTCGACGATCGCCTTCTCTTCGCGTCTGAACACGAGCGCGGGGAACAGAAACGGCAGCGTGGGGATCGCCAGATACAGCGGCGTCGGGATCGAACCCATCGGCACGAGCGTCGGGAAGGGACCCACCCCGAACGTGCTCGCGGTCATCGAGAGGATTATCAGAAGGAACAGGACGACCGCGACGACCGAACTGCCCAGGAGGAGCTGTTTCGAGCGTGTCCGGTAGCCCGCCTCGATGTACCAGACCGGGTCGTACGGGACGATCGCTCGAATGACGAGAAAGAAACCGATCTGAACGAAGACGAACATCGCGATCACGGCCGCGACGGTCCAGGTCGGGTTCGTCCCCGTCAGGATCGGCAACACGACGGCGAAGACGAGCGCGAACGTCATCGAGAGAACCATCGACAGATAGAGGTCCTTCATGACGTCTAAGTTCTCCAGGGACTGCTCGTAGATAGTCCGGTAGTTTTCGATGATGACGCTCTGCTCTTCGAAGAGGAAATCCGACATCTCCTGGCCGGCACCGAGCGTGTACGCGAGCCGATCGAACAGATCGGTCACCGAGTCGCTCGGTACCTCCTTTGCCCGCCGTCGAAGCGCGTCGTCGAGGCTCTGATTCCAGGTGTCGACGAGCTGGACGATCCGTCGCATCTCGACGGTCAACTCGCCGTACTCTTCCTCCTGAGAGAGCTTTCGGAAGACCTCCATCCGATCGATGTTGGTCGTCGAAAGCACCGTCATGTGGGTGATCATCAGATGGAACCGGTTTTCCATCTCGATCCGGCGACTGTCGAGTGCGACCTTCGGATACGCGATCCCGGTACCGAGAAACACCGCGCCCAAAACTGGCAACAACAGCCGGACGAAAAACACCGTCTGCCAGACGATCGAGAGCACGACGCTTCCGACAAACAGCGCCGCAGCGGGGAGCAACACGGCCAGGACGTACGTCCTGGCGTCCATCTCCATCCGGTCGTAGGCGTCGAAAACCTCGCCGAGGATCTGCGTCGCCTGTGCGGTTCGTCCGGCGGTCGACATCGGCTAATCCCTCCGCGCGATCGTGAACGGAAGCCCCTCGATCCCGTCGCGCTGGAAGTTCTCGATGGCGTCGTTGACCTCGTGATAGCCGAGGATGTCCTCCTGAATCATCCGCTCTATGATGTCGGCCCGATACTGGAGGTCGTCGTAGATCTTTCGGGTATCGGGGTAGCCGAGCAGTTCGGCGATCTGCTCTTCGAGCACGTAGGAGTTGTTCATTCCCTGGAAGACGATCTCGTCCTCGACGGGATCCCAGTAGAACACCTGCCGGGTGACGACCCCGTCCATCTCCTTGGAGTAGCCCTCGATCTCCTGGACGCTCGTCACTCGGCGCAGGACGTCGTCGCCCTGCTTGACCCGGTTCTGGAACAGCGCCACGTCGGCGTTGTCCATGAACGTCTCCGGGACGTTGATCGGCTCGCCGGTGAACCGCTGGATCATCGACACGATGTCGGAGGCGTGGAAGGTGAGCATGACCGGGTGACCGGTCTGGGCCGCCTGAAACGCCATTCGCCCCTCCTCACCACGGACCTCACCGACGATGATGTACTCGGGTCGGGAGCGTAGCGCGGCCTCGACGAGGTTGAACATATCGACGTCCTGGGAGTTCTCCCCGCCGCCTTCGCGGGTGAGAAGCTGCTGCCAGGTGTCGTGCGGTGGCAGCACCTCCGCGGTGTCCTCCGCGGTGTAGATCTTCGAGTCCCGGGGGATGAACGACATGATGCTGTTGAGCGTCGTCGTCTTCCCCGAGGCGGTCTCGCCGACCACGAACACCGTCCGTTCGTTCTCCAGACAGAGCCACAGATACGCCGCGAGTTCCGGCGAGAGCGTCCCCCACTTCGTGATCTGGTTGATCGACAGCGGCACCTCGCTGCCCTGTCGGATGGTGAGGCTGGGGCCCTTCAGGCTCACGTCGTCGCTGTAGATGACGTTGAGCCGCGAGCCGTCCGGCAGCGTCGAGTCGACGATCGGATCCGAATCGCTGAGGGGGTCGCCGATCCGTTCGCCCATGTTCCGGAGCCAGTTGTCGTACTCCGCTTCGGTCCCGAAATCGACCGTCGTTTTCAACATCCCGTAGACTTCGTGGTCGACGTAACACTCGTCGGGACCGATGACGTGGATGTCCTCGTTTGCCGGGTCCCGCATCACCGGCTCGAGCGGTCCGAGACCGACGATGTCGCGGTTCAGGCGATAGCGGATGTTCTCGTAGGTGCTCTGTGACACCTCCTCGGTGTTGGGGTCGAGTTTGAACCGGATCCGTTTCAACAGACTGTCCGGTTCCTCGCCCGATATCCGCGTCGCGTCCGATAGCAGTTCCTCGATCCGGTCCCCGTATTCGGTCTCGTTTTCAGGCGCTTTCTTCGTGACGCTGCGTCGAAGGAGTTCGTCCTTGATCTCTTCGAAGACCGTCGACTCCTCCTCGGTGAGCGTCGGCTCGATCGCGTAGTACTTCATATCGCGACCGACGTCCCCGTAGATGTGACAGTAGATCGGCCCGCCGACCGGATACAGCACGTTCGGGTAGTTCGTTTCGTACTCGCCGTCGGCCTCGTCGATGTAAAGCGGGAACTCGCCAGTGATCTGTTTGAACTTCTTGAGGTGGCTCCGGAGATGCGGCCGGTTGGCCGCCGCCTTTCTGAGTTCGTCCGACGGTTTTGCGGTCCCCAGCTCCGTCATGATCAGGCGACGCTGCGGCTCTCGATCACGATTCCGGTTCCCGATCGGACCGAAAACCCGATGGTGTCCCCGACCTGTTCACCCATCCCGGCGAAGCGTTTGACGTTCACCTGTCGTCTGACGTCGTTACCCACCTCGACCATCTCGAGTTCGAGAAAGACGTCCGCGATCGCCCGGAACGGCCCGATCGCGTCACCGTCGACCGTCGAGGGATCGACGGTCAGAACGATGATCTTTCCCTCCGAGATCATGTCCCTGAAAAAGGAGATAATCTCGAGGGCCGCCTGTCGTTCCTCGTTCTTCCGGATCAGCGACTCGAACGTCGGGTCGTTTCGGAGGATCGCATCGAACGTGTCGATGATGATTGTATCGGCCGTCCACATCGTCTCGGCGTCCATCAGTCGCGTGAGCAGATCCATCCGGCTGTCCTCGTCGCTCTCTCCGGAGAGCACGCCACCGGTGTCGAGGTTGGCGTGGAGAAACAGCAGCCGCTCGTCGAGCAGGTGATCGACGACATCGTACGACAGCGAGTTCATCTGGTCTAGAAACCCGCTTACGGTCAGCTCCGTCGAGAGGAGACTCACCGTCGTTCCCTCCTGACAGAACCCGTAGGCCATCCGCTGGGAGATGGCGCTTTTCCCGGCGCCGTAATCGCCCTCCATGAGGACGATACTCCCCCTCGGGATCCCGCCGCCGAGTTCCTTGTTCAACCGGTCGTGATCCTCCAGTCCGAGCGACTTGATGTTGCGTGTGCTCTGCATACGTTGAAACTACTCTCTCCGGTCTTCGACCCAGTTGAACCCGTTCGACTCCCCTGTCGTTCGGTCGGTCGGTCGATCCCCCGACGGCATCGATAGCTCCTGTCCACCGTCCGACTCGACGCCTCTGTGTTCCACGGACGGGCGACCGACGCTCCCGTCGCGGGGCGGAGCCGTTCTCGCCCGGCCGTTCACCGCGCGGTCCCCACGGCCGCCCATCGCGCGTCCGGGTTGGCTCCGACCGTCGCCGAACGAGACCATCTCCATGTCCGGGTTCACGATCCGATTGATAAACCGGAGGCTCGCGTTGTGGTGTGAAACCGTCAACGACGAGCGTGGCTCGGGGTCGGCTTCGACCTCCCCGCCGAACCCGTTCAGGAACGTCTGAAGCGTGTCGGCGGCCGGTTCGTCGAGCCACTCGATCGCCTCGTAGTATGCGATGGTCCGTGCGGCCCCGTCGACGCCGGCCTCCTCGACGAGGAACTCCAGCCAGTCCATGACGACGACGTCCGAGACGTATCCCGGGGGGAGCGTTTCGAGGTACGGCTTGCCGCCGGAAACGGGCGCGCCGCCCCCGACGTCCGACGCTGCCCCATTCCCGGAATTGACCTCCGTTTCGGTCCCGCTGTCGTCTTTTCGATCGTCCGCCCCGAGATCTCCTTCGGGGCTGTCGATCGGGTCGCTTTCCTCGTCGCGGGGCTCGACCGATACCTCGTCCTCAGCGATCGGTTCGTCGCTGCCCTCGCCGAACGCCCCGTCGTCTTCCTCCGTCCCGTCCTCGCCGTCGTCGTCCCAGTCGGCATCGCCCGACTCGTACTCCGCTTTGAGTTCCTCGAACGACTTGCCCCCTTCGTCGTCGCTGTCGTCCGCGTCGTCGAACTCGTCCCCTCCTTCGCTTCCTTCGAAGTTGTCGTCGAAGTCGTCGCTGAACGTCTCCTCATTGTCGTCGAAATCATCGTTCCCTTCCTCCTCGAAACCGTCGTCGAAATCATCGAACCCATCGCTGTCATCGCCCTCCTCTTCGAACTCCTCGTCGAACTCTTCGAAATCCTCACTCTCCTCGTCGTCGAAGTCATCGTCGAAGAAGTCGTCCGCGTCCGCGTCGGCGACCGACTCGTCAACGTCGGTCTCTTCTGTTTCCTCGTCGCTGCCGAAAAGCCCCATCGACCCGTCGCCGTTTCCGCCTCCGCCGCCCCCAAAGGCGTCCCCCATCTCGCTCTCGTCCACGAACGGGTTCACGCCTCTGGTCACCATCTCGTAGACTTCGAGCAGTTTTCGGACGTTCTCCTCGACTTCCTCGACTGACCCGCTTATCTGTTCGTTCTCGCTTTTGACGGTGTTGACGGTCGAAGACAGCGACGCGACCTCGTTTTCGAGCTCGTCGATCCGGTTATCTATCTCCGCCGAGGTCGCAGTCCCCCCGTCGTCCATATCGTCGAACGCCATGTCTCCGTCACCGCCGCCCATCAGGTCGTCATCGGTACCCATCAGATCGTCCTCCCCACCCATCAGGTCGTCATCGCCGCCCTCAGATCCGTCGAACAGTCCGCCGTCCATGTCGCTGTCTGCGGCACTGTCGTCCGAGTCGTCGTCGTCTCCACCGAGCAGATTGTCGATCATTGTGTGTGTCTCCTGGTCGGATCAGTTCCGTGCGGCCACCCGTTCGCCCCGAACTCGCAGCCGATACCGTCCGTAACCGCGTTGATTCCGGGTAGGTCGAGATCCACTAATTAAGTTTGGGGCCTTTCACCGTTCGTGTCGTCAACGGAGTCGGAGGGTTATTCCCACTCTTTCTCCGTGTTTTCCCGTCCGATTCTCGCCACGTCGAACAGCCTCGTTCCCTGCCATTCAAATGGGAGTCTCCGGGGTCGACGACCGGCTACCGGCATCGACCGTCCTGTTGTCCCCGTCGTCACTCAGTGTCGAAACACGTAGATCTTCGACGCCCCTCGGACGAGACAGAACCGCGAGCCGTCGTTTTCGGGAAACGTCGTGGTCGCTTTCCGGGTGACGAACAGCCGCTCGAAGCGCCCCCCGCAGGCCGGGCACTCGACGCTGTCCCTGTTCTCGAACAGCTTCTCGTCGCCGTCGTCGGCGAGCTGTTTGAGGCGGTGTCGGTTTTCGTGCACGTCGAATCCTGTCGACATTCAGACCCCTCCCCGGTCGTCGTTCTCCGAGCCGTCTCCGTATCCGACCAGAACGACCCCGTCCGTCGGCGGACGGCTCCGGTAGACTAGTACCCAGCCGACCGCGCCGATGAGCCAGACGAAAAGCGAGAGCGCGGCGAAAAGCCCCTTCGCAACCGCCCCTGTGATGACGTGGATCCGAGCCGCCCCGCCGACGAGCGTCCCGAGGAAGACCCCGCCGACGAACGGCCACACGAGCGAGTCGCCACCGGGACCGAACAGCAACACTGCGGCCGTAACGACGACGGGGAACGTCACGAGAGCGGTCCGGAACCGGGTTCTGAACGGGCGGCTTTCGGGTCTGGGAAACAGGACGATGCCCGCCGCGAGCGTTCCGATCGCCACGACGCCGAGCGCCCACGCGACCGCGACCGGTTCCCCGTCGAGAACCGGCGTGTATAGCTCGCCGACAGTCGTCGTCGTCGAGACCGGCTCTCTGGCGAGCATCCAGACGAAATAGAAGACGGTCAGCCAGACGAGTACCACGACGTCGAGCAACGATTCGACGTCGAGACCGTTCAGCCCGATCTGGAGGATACGGTGGGCAAGCGCGATCGACGACAGGAACGCGTACGACGTGAACATGAGCGTGAGCCAGTCGCCGCTCACGATGACGTCACCGTGCCGCCCGAGGGCGGTCCCGACGACGTAGTATCCGAGCCACACGTACGGGACCGCGATCAAAAGCGTGGCCGTGGTTCGCCCCGGTGCGGAGACGAGCGCCGAGAGCAGCGTCCGGCCGATCCGGCGAATCGACGGGACCCGCCCCCACAGAGTTCGCTCTCTCTCGGTCGCAGATCCCGTCGCCATGCCGGACAGTACCGAGGTTCGTTTCAAATGGGTTCGGGTCGTTTCGAGCGTGGAAACGGACGGTACAGACGCTCGAAGGTGTCGATCAGGAGCAACTGTCGCATCGAGTCACTGACCGTCGGAGATCGATGTCCACAGGACGCACGAGCACAACGGACTGGCATGGACGGATCGAGAGTGTGGGTTCCCGTCGACGGCGAACCACGGCTGGGGACCGTCTCGGATCACACCTACGCGCCGAAGACGGGGGCACCGCTTTTGAGCGTCGAACTCGAGACACCGGTTGGGGGAACCGAGACCGTCGTCGTCAGCCCCTGGACCGACGATATCGTCTTCGAGACCCCGGATTAGTCTTTCCGCTTGACGACGTCGCCGAGCGTCGTTCCGCCGGTCGAGGAGCTTCCCGACCACTCGTTGTCATCGCTCGACCCGCCCATCGAGAGGTCGATCCCGAGTTCGCGCTCCAGTTTCCGCTGTACCGTATCGCTCGGGAGCACGTCGCCTCGCTCGATCTTCCTGATGAGGCTCGCCTTCTCGTTGAGCTCGTTGGCGAGTTCCTCCTGTGTCAGGTCTTCGGCCTCTCGGGCGGTTCGGATCCGGTCGTCGTAATCCTGAACGACCTCGTCCATCTCGTCGAACATGTCCCGGCGGCTCCCGCCGCCGCCACCGCCAGTGGTCCCCGACGAACCGTCGGACGAGGACGACGAAGACGACCCCGACGACGAGGTCGAATACTTCGTCGACGTCGTCGAGCTCTGCTCCGTCTTCACCTCCGTCCCGAAGTCGGCACAGTCGTCACACACGTCGAGTTCGGCACCCTCGATCTTGACCGTCTTGGGCGACCCGGTCTCCGTGCCGCACATCTCACACTGAACCATACCGACACTTACCGCGTCGGTACAAAAGGGTTTTCCGCCCGTCTCAATCGAGCGCCCGCATCGAGTAGTAGAACCGCTGGAGTGCAGTCAGATGACCGACGGCGGCGAGAAACACCAACAGCCAGGCTGCGAGCGTCAACCCGCCGATCGGCGCCGTGAAGGCGGCCGCAACCCCGGTGACGAGCCCGATTATCGCCAGCCGATCGGCCCGGCCGACCAGCCCGCCGTAGACGCGATCGAGGCCGACCGCCTGTGCCTGGGTCCCGAGATACGACGTCATCAACACGCCCGTCACCGCCAGAAGACCGAGGAGGTACGCCTCCGTCCCCGCGGCCAGTCCGGCGATGATAACGATATCCGCGTACCGATCGAGGACGTGATCGAGCAGATCACCGGCCATCGAATCAGTCCCCTGACGGCGGGCCAGGGCTCCATCGAGGAGATCCATCCAGCCGTTGGCAAGCACGAACAGCGCGCCGACGAGATACAGGATCGGTGCGCCGCCGATCCCGGCGACTTCGACGCCGGCGAGCGCGTACGCGACACCCGCAAGCGTCGCGAAGCCGAACGCGATGACACTGATCCCATCGGGTGTCAACCCGAGTCGGTCGGCGGCTCCAACGAACGGTTCGAGCATTCGTTCGGCCAGCGGTCTGAATTTGTCGAGTGTCATAGATACCCCGTGAAGTCGACGGTTCCGGCCGACGGCTCGGATTCTCCCTCGAGGACGGCCTCGATCTCGTCTGCGACCGCCTCCGACCTCAGTTCGGTCGTGTCGATCTCGTAGACCGAACCGAGCCCGTGACGGTCGACTGCCTCCGAGAGGATCACGTCGATCGCCTCCGCCTCGGCGTTTTCGGCGGCTTTCGGGCCGGACTCGCCGCGGTCGAGCAGCCGCCGTTTCAGCGTTCCCGGCTCACAGCGCAACACGACGACCCGATCCACGTCGAGGTGATGGGCCAGGTGCGACTCGACGACGACGTCGTCGCGGTCGGCGAACCGTTCGGCGATCCGCTCGAGGTCGGCGACGAGGCTGTCGCGCTCCTCGTCGGTGCCGGTCGTCAACCCCTCCTCTCGGATCAGGTCGTTGAGCGCGATCACGTCCAGGTCCGTTTCGAGGTGCTCCGAGGCGGTCGTTTTGCCCGTCCCCGGCGTTCCGGTGATCGCCACCCTCATATGAGGCCGTTGAGCACCTCCACTGCGCGTTTGGTCTCCGAACGCGTCCCGCAAGTGATCCGGACACACTCCGGCAGGCCGAACGAGGTCGTGTCGCGGACGATAACGCCTTTCCGTTGTGCGTCCGCGGTGATCGATTCGCCGTCGCCGACCTCACAGAGAACGAAGTTCCCGGCGCTGTCCCACGTCCGACACTCGAGGTTCTCGGAGATGTACTCCCGCCCCCACGCCGCCGTCTCGACGGTCTTCTCGACGTGGTCGTCGTCATCGAGCGCGGCGAGGCCGGCCCGGCAGGCGATCTCCGAGGCGGCAAAGGGGGTGTTGACGCGGGCGTACGCGTCGGCCCACGCGTCGGGAACGACGGCGTACCCAAGCCGAAGCCCGGCCAGCCCGTAGGCCTTCGAGAACGTTCGGATCACCGCCACGTCGTCTCGCTCCCCGACGAGCGGGATCGCCGACGGCGTCTCCGAGTACTCGCCGTAGGCCTCGTCGACGACGACGAGCGTCTCGTCGGCCGTTCTCTCAGCGACAGTCTCGACGTCGTCTTTCGAGATCTCGCTTCCGGTCGGGTTGTGTGGGCTCGTCAGATAGACGATCCGTTCGCCGTCGTAGCTCTCGAGCACCGCCGCCGCGGACTGTTCGAATCCCTCCGATTTCCGGATCGGGTACTCCGTCACGTCGCCGTGGTGATACCGGGCGCTCATCCCGTAGTAAGCGAACCCGGGCGTCGGGACGAGTACGTCGTCGCCGGGACGCAGCATCGCCCGGCCCAGGTAATCGAGCGCGCCGTCGCCGCCGTTGGCGAGCCAGATCTGTCCGGTGTCGACACCGAAGCGCTCCCCGAGTCGCTCCCGGAGATCGGCGGCCGAGGATTTCGGATAGCTGTGGACCTTCGGAGCGTACTCGCGGATCGCCTCGACCGCCTTCGGAGCGGGACCGAACGCGTTCTCGTTCGAGGAGAGCTTTATCAGCCCCTCCGGATCGAGACCCAGCTCGCGGGCGACCTCCTCGATCCCCCGTCCGGCTTCGTAGGCGACGTGGTGGGACAGGTCCCGTGGTTGCATGTCCGAGATAAGCGCGCCGCGGGTCTTAAGCGTGCTCAACGAGGACGATGTGGTGCCAACGTTTATCGCTTTTCGGGGCAACCGTGGGATATGTCATCTCACGGTGCCGACGCCGACGCGTCGGTCCGGATCACCGCCGACACGCCGGAAGGGGCGGCAGTCGTCGACGCGATCGAGGCCGCGATCGACGTCCCGGTAACGACTGTCGGACCGGCCGGAACGCCCGCCTCGCTCTGTCTTTTCACCATCGGCGGGCGGACAGCGATTCACACTGAGCTCTCCCCCGAACGGGCGACCGAAGCCGCCGAAACGCTCGCGAACGGCGAAATCCCGGAAACTGACGCTCACGCCGTCGTCACCCACGACGAAGACGTTTCGACGCTTCCGGTCCCGGACTCGGGCCCGCTCTCTGTCGGTACTCGTCGCGTTCTCGGGCCCTGTGGCTGGGTCGATCCGGCCGTCAGACCGAAACCGATCTCCGACGGGGTCGACCCGGAAACCGCCCTTGAAAGCCTCGAGACGGTCGGCCTCCGTGGGCGTGGACGGGCCGACGGGTCGGCCGACGACACTATCGCCGACGTCTGGAACCGGACGATCGAGGCGGACGGCGATCCCGTCGTCGTCGTCCACGCCGCCGACACCGACTGTCGGACGGACGAACTGCTGTGCCGGAGTGTTCCCGGAGACGTCCTCGACACTGCGGACCTCGTCGCCGACGTCGTTGATGCGACCGACGTCGCCGTGCTGGCGACCGATCGAGCCGTCGAGCCGCTCCATGCCGTCGCGGAGGGGGAGATCGTTCATCCGGCCCCCGAGTCCTTCCGGGTCGGCGAGCCGACGATGGCACTGGAGGCGCTCGAGGGAAACGATCGACTCGAAGCCCGACGCCGCCCCCCCGGACCCGAGGAGTGGGGCCTGTACGGACGGCCGACGGTCATCCACACCCCGCGAACGCTGTTGCAGATCCGGGCGCTCCTCGAGGGGGCGCCGCTCGACCCCGACAGCGCCGATCCGGGGACCCGGCTCGTCTCGGTTCGCGGTTCCGTTTCGGCCCCGGCGATCGTCGAGTTGCGGACCGACAACCCGCTGTCGATGGCGCTTTCGGCCGTCGAGTCAGACGGCAATCGGTACGCCGTCGGCGGTCGGTTCGGTGGCCTCACCCGAACGCTCGACGTCCCGGCGAGCGCCCCGGCGCTTTCGGCGTCGGGGCTCGGTACCGAGGGAGTCCTCGAAATCCTCGACCCGGACGACTGTGTCGTCGCGACGGTCGGCGAACGAGCCGCCTTCGCCCGCGAGGAGAACTGCGGTCGGTGTGTCCCCTGCCGGGAAGGCTCGAAACAGCTCCACGAAACGCTCCGTGGCGTCTACGACGGCGAGTTCGATTCGGAGACGCTCCGGACGCTCCCGCGAGTCATGCGGACGACCAGCCTCTGTGCGTTCGGTGAGGCGGCCGGCCGACCAGTTCGGACGGCGCTCGACGCGTTCGAACCCGAGTTCCGGGCCCACGCCGAGGGTCGCTGTCCGGCCGGCTCCTGTGGGGGGCTCCGATGAGCACCGATCGATCCGGCGGCGACTCGCCGACCCCCCGCGTTCCGGAGATCGAGGACCCACGGCCCTCGACCCCGCTGACGGAGACGTTCCGGACGGGGACGGCCAACGATCCGCCACGACCCGAAAGAGCGGCCGATCCCAGCGACGGGCCGACAACGCTCACCGTCGACGGCGAAACAGTCGTCGTGCCGCCGGGAGCGACGCTTCTCGACGCCGTCGAGGCGGCCGGCAGCGACGTGCCTGCGCTGTGTCACTACGACCGCGACACCGAGGCGGCCGAGGAGATCGGCCCCCGAACGACCTGTCGAACCTGTGTGGTCGAGACGGACGAAAACGGTATCGTCGCCGCCTGTTCGACGCCGGCGACCGACGGCGCCGTCGTCGAGACGGAGGCCGCCGAGGCCGCCGAAGCCAGATCACACAACCTCGATCTGGTGCTTTCGGACCACAACCTCCGGTGTACGACCTGCGGGAAGAACGGCCGCTGTGAACTGCAGGACACCGCGATCGAGGAGGGGATCACCCATCCCCGGTACGGCGTCTTCGACGAGCGGGGCGAATACGAACCGCTCGATCCGACCGCCGCTATCCAGATCGACCGGAACAAGTGCATCCTCTGTAACCGGTGTGTCGAGGCCTGCAACGACGTACAGGTCGAGGGCGTCCTCCGGATCGAGGGGTCCGGCGAGGACACCCGGATCGGCTTTCAGTCCGACGCCGAGACGATGGCCGACTCGACGTGTGTCTCCTGTGGACACTGTGCGACGGTCTGTCCGACCGGTAGCCTCGTCGAGAACGGTCTCGTCGACGCCACGACGCTCCCGCTTCCCGGGTTCACACAGCGCAATTCCGTCGGGAGCGTTCTGGAGTCCGAACGCGACAGCGAGCGGGCCGAACGCGAGTCGCCGGACGAGCGATCGGGCGTCGCACGCTTCATGTCGCGGGCGAAACGGGCCGCCGGTTCGGCCGCCGACAGCGTCGTCCGTGCGGGCGAACACGTCGCCGAGGACGTCGCAGCGGGCGTCTTCTCGGAGGGGATCCTCTTCGGGATCGCAAAGCGCGTCGGGGACGCCAGACTCGACCGACTCGATCGGACCGAGACGACCTGTGGGTACTGCGCGGTCGGCTGTCGGTTCGAACTCTACAGCGACGACGAGGAGGTGCTCGGCGTCCGGGCGACCGACCCCGACGCCGCCCCCGCAAACGACTTCTCGACCTGCGTGAAGGGGAAGTTCGGCTACGGCTTCATCGGTCGCGACGACCGTCTCGAGACGCCACTGATACGCGACGGCGACGGGTTCCGGGAGGCCTCCTGGGGGGAGGCACTCGACGTCGTCGCCTCGGAACTGTCAGGGGTCCGCGAGCAACACGGCGAGGATTCGCTCGCGTGTTTCGCCTCCTCGAAATGCACCAACGAGGAGAACTACCTGATGACCAAGTTCGCCCGGACGGTGCTCGGGACGAAGAACGTCGACAACTGCGCGCGGCTCTGTCACTCCTCGACGGTCGCCGCGCTCTCGGAGACGGTCGGCTACGGGGCGATGTCCAACAGCATCGAGGACGTGGCCAACGCCGACTGCTATCTGTTTTCGGGGACGAACACGACCGAATCCCATCCCGTTCTCGCGACGAAAATCAAACGGAACGTCCGGGACGGCGCCGATCTCGTCGTCGTCGATCCCCGAAAGGTGGGGATCGCCGAACACGCCGACCAGTACCTCCGATCGAAGCCGGGCTACGACATCGCCTGGATGAACGGGATGGCCCGCCACATCATCGAGGAGAACCTCCACGACACCGCGTTCATCGAAGAGCACGTCCACGATTTCGACGCCCTGCAACGGAAGGTCGAACCGTTCACGCCCGAGGAAGTCGAGCGACTCACCGACATCCCCGCCGGAGAACTCACGGAGGCTGCCGAGCGGATCGCGACGGCCGATTCGGTCGTCTTCGGGTGGGCGATGGGGTTGACACAGCACTCCCACGGAACCAACAACGTTCGTGCGATGGCGAACCTCGCGCTGTTGACCGGCAACATCGGAAAGCCAAATGCCGGCCTCTCGCCCTTCAGAGGCCACAACAACGTTCAGGGCGGCGGCGGAGACGTCGGAACGCTTCCGAACGTCCTCCCCGGCTATCAGGACGTGACCGACCCCGACGTGCTCGATACCTTCGAAAAAGCGTGGGGAACTCGACCGCCGGGCGAGATCGGGCTGAAGGTCCCCGAAGTCTTCGAGGCGATCCACGACGGCGACGTGAAGGGACTGTACGTCATGGGCGAGAACCCGGCGCTTTCGGAGCCCGATATCGGTCACGCCGAGGCGGCCCTCGAAAAGGTCGACTTCCTCGTCGTCCAGGACCTCTTCATGACCGAAACTGCCGAACACGCCGACGTCGTCCTACCGGCGGCCGCCTTCGCCGAGAAGTCCGGGACGTTCACCAACACCGAACGCCGGGTCCAGCGCGTCGGGAAGGCGCTCGACCCGCCGGGGGAGGCCCGACAGGACTGGGCTATCCTCACCTCGCTCGCGAACCGGATCGACCACGATGGAGACCGGTGGGCCTACGAGAACCCGACCGAGATCTTCGAGGAACTGACCGACGTGATGCCGATCTACGCCGGGATGAGCCACGACCGGATCGAACGGGAGGGCGGCATCCAGTGGCCCTGTCCCGATCCGGACCACTCGGGTACGCAGTTCCTCTACGAGGACGGCTTCAACTTCCCGGACGGGAAGGCCCGGTTCGTCCCCGCCGACATGGGCGAACCCGGCGAGTTGCCGAGCGAGGCGTACCCGTTGACGCTCTCGACCGGTCGGGTGCTGTATCACTTCCATACGGGGACGCTCACCCGACGCGTCGAGGAGATCACCGACCACGTCCCGGAGAGTTTCGTCGAGATCCACCCGGAGACGGCCGAACGGGTCGGCGTCGAAGACGGCGAGACGGTCCGCGTCGAATCGGAACGCGGCCACATCGAGGTTCGCGCCGAGATCACCGACAGACCGGGGAAAGGCGTCGTGTTCATCCCCATGCATTTCGCCGACGGCGCGGTCAACACGCTGACCGGCGAACGGTACGATCCGACGAGCGGGATTCCCGAATACAAGGTCGCGAGCGTCAGGATCGATCCGATTAATAAGGGATGACGAGCAACCGTCCCGTATATGAAGGACACGAGCGGCGTCATCGTCGCCGGGGGGCGATCGACACGGATGGGTGAACTCGAAAAGGCGGTCGTCGATATCGCCGGGACGCCGCTCGTCCGACGCGTGGCGGATCGGCTCACGGCCGCCGTGGATCGGCTGGTCGTCAACTGTCGCTCGGATCAACGGGCCGCAATCGAGGAGGCACTATCGGGGTTCGAACCGACGTTCGCGATCGATTCCGAACCGGACCGGGGTCCGGTCGCCGGGATCGAAACCGGACTGGGTGCCGTCGACACCGAGTACGCGGCCGTCGTCGCCGTCGATATGCCGTTTCTCGATCCCGGCCTCCTCTCGTATATCTTCGAGCGGGCCGAGGGGTACGACGCTGCCGTTCCCCGGCCGAGCGACTGGTTCGAGCCGCTCCATTCCGTTTATAAAACCGAACCGATGCTCGACGCCTGTGAACGCGCCCTGAAGGAGCCGAACCCGAGGATCATCGAGCCGCTCTCCTCGCTCGAGTACACCGTCATCGACCGATCGGAACTCGTCGCACACGGCTCGCTCGACAGCTTCGAGGGCGTCGACACGCCCGACGACGTTCAGTGGGCCGCCGAGCAACTCGGATAGGCGTCGCCCGACGACCGAAACACCGACGTCGGGACCACGCCGATCGATGGCTCCGAGGGAGGTGCTTATAAGTTCGTGCCGTCCGCGGTGACGGTATGGTTCTAGACACCGCGATGTACACGGTCCATACCTCCTTTTCGGCGCTGTGGGCCGGCTCAGTGCTGTTCGTGGTCGCCGCAGTGTTGCCGCTCGCGATGGACGGCGATATCTCGCCGGCTGCCTTCGGTAGCGCCGTCTCGAAGCTCCGGTGGATAACCCGGATCAGCGCGCTGTTGCTGTTCGTCACCGGCGGCCACCTCGCCGGCACCCTCTATACCGTCGATAGCCTCACCGGGTCGACGAGGGGGTATCTGGTCTTGACGATGCTTGCGCTCTGGTTCGCGCTCGCCGCCGTCATCGAGATCGGCAGCGCAAAGGCGAGCCGAGGGGTCGGAAACGAGAAGATCCGGGAGCCGGCCCGCGAGGCCAGACCGTTCTATTTGCTGGGTGCTGCCCTCGCGATCGGGCTACTCGTCAACGCCGGTCTGCTCGGAGCGCCGTCGGCGATCCTGTAGCGTCCTGACGCGTCAGCGTTCGCTGCCGGTATTTCCTGTGAGGAAAGAATTAACATCGGACCTCACCCATCTTTCGGCCACATGTCCGATCAGGATCTGGAGGACTTCCTCATCCTGCGGTCGCTCGAGGAACCGATCAGTCAGGCCGACCTAGACGCCGCCGAAGAGAAGTCCGGGGAAGTGCTAAAAGCGCTCAGAGACGAGGGCGTCGGGATCAGGTGGATCGACTCGGAGGTCCTCTCGAACGAGGACGAACAGGTCACCGGAACGTTCTGTCATTATCAGGCCGAAAGCGAGGACGTCGTCCGGGAACACGCCGAGCGAGCGGGTCTGCCGGCGACGCGGATCGACCGCCGCGGCGAGCCGCTGGACGGCGAGTAGACCGGTCGCCCCCGTTCGGAGTCACAGCTCCTTCCGCATCTTCCGGTGAGCGATCCCGGCCTCCTCGAACTCCTCACCACGTGTTTCGTAGCCGAGCGCTCGATAGAAGGGCACGACCGGGATCTGTGCGTGGAGCACGACCGCCGTGTACCCCTCCTGTCGGGCCGTCTCCTCGACGGCCGACATGAGCGCTTGCCCGATCCCTTCCGTCCGACGTTCGGCCCTGACGGCGACCCGTTCGACTTTCGCCGTCCCCTCCGACCCGTCGTACTGCCGGAGGCGAGCGGTAGCGACCGACTCGCCGGCGTCGTACGCGACGAAATGTATCGCCTCCTCGTCGTTCCCGTCGAGTTCCTTGCTTTCCGGGACGTCCTGCTCGTCGATGAACACCGCACGACGAACCGAGACGGCGTCCTCGAACCCCGCATCGCATTCGACCCGGCGTATCTCCATGTGAACTCTCCACCGTTCGCGCCACTTCAGTTCGCCGATCACTTCCGATCGACACCCAGTATTAAGACGATGAGCCGAGTGTTTCAACGTGCAATGGAACTCACATGGCATGGCCACGCGACGTGGCACGTAACGGTCGACGGTACCGATCTGCTCATTGACCCCTTTTTCGACAACCCGAAGACGGATCTCGAACCCGGTGATATCGACGATCCCGACTACGTCCTGTTGACACACGGGCACTTCGATCACGTCGCCCACGCCGGCGAGTTCCCGGACGCGACGCTCGTCGCGACGCCGGAGCTGGCGAGCTACGCCGAGGAGCATTTCGGTCTCGAGAACCCGATCGCCGGGATGGGGATGAACCTCGGCGGGACCGTCGAGTGCGGCGATGCGTGGGTGACAATGGTGCGTGCCGATCACTCCAACGGTATCGAATCCACCTACGAGAACTCCGCGGGGATGCCGGCCGGCTACGTGATCTCGGAGACGAAGCCGACGCAGGAGGCCGATTCGGACAGCACCGCCTTCTATCACGCCGGCGACACGAGCCTGATGACGGAGATGCGGGAGGTCATCGGTCCGTTCCTCGAACCCGACTTCGCCGCCCTGCCGGCCGGCGATCACTTCACGATGGGGCCGGCACAGGCCGCGATCGCGGCCGACTGGGTCGGCGCGGATTACGCAGCCCCGATGCATTACGACACCTTCCCGCCGATCGAGATCGACACCGAAACGTTCGAACGCGAACTCAAGGCCACCGGTGCGGGCGCCGAAGCGGTGATCCTCGACGGCGACGAATCGTTCACGCTCGAGTGAGGCGGCCGGTCGGGAGTTCCCCACTCCGCTGTTCGCTCCCCCAACCGGCGTATCTTTTTATGCATCGAACGAGTGGTTAGATCTGTTATGGCCGATATCCAGACGACGACAGTCAACGAGGAGAAGTATCACGCACTGAGCCGAGCGGGCGATTTCGAACTCAGCATCGACGCGACCGGGTCCGACGGTCCGACTCCGAACGAGGTGCTCGTCGCCGACTACGCGTCGTGTTTCAGCTTCGCGTGCCGCGCCGGGGCGAACCGACAGCTCGATACCGATCTCGGCAAGGTCGAGACCGAAGCCGAAGCCGACCTCGACGACAGCGACGACCTCTCGGCGATCCGGTTCCACGTCCAGATCGAGGCCGACCTCGACGACGACGAGATCGAGCAGGTCGTCGAACTCGGTGAGAGTATCTGTCACGTCCACGCCGCGATGAAAGAGTCGCTCTACGCCGACGTCGACGTGACTGCCAACGCCTTCTGAACCCGGGTTTTCCCGATCCTTCGTCGGTTCTTACCGAAAATAGTGAAACAGCGGTAGCTGTTTCGGAGTTGGTAGGTGGGGCCGTGTAACATACAGAGGGTGGATGCGGCACTTGGCGCCAGTTTATTTCATCCACGCTGTGTCAAAACTACCATTCAGTCGAATATGCGTTGTGACCAGACGTGTCAGCGTCGATCGGCTTCAACGGTTCCGTCACTTTTTACAGTCACCCGGCATCCCTCGTAATCAAACGAAAGGACCCCATTTAGAAACTGTTTAGTTCCGTTCCCTGATTTCCAAAGGTTATCTAAACTATCTGGATCGACCACTTCCCCAAGTGGTGTTTCAATATCCGATATATCGGCTTCTTTTTCGTTTGCGACTGCCTGTATAACAGCTACGCTTATACTGGTGTTATTATCCACCGAACCATTGCACACCATAGTAAAATTCTTTACCCATTTATAATAGTTGTTATGATACCCCTCGCTATGGCTTGTATCGATCAACACCCTCTACCGACCGATCTAAACGACCTCAAACTACCCCGGTCGTCGTGCAAGACTCACGCCCTATATTTTGCATGGTAATTCGTGACAACATCACTGATCCGATAGCTATTTCACCAGATCTGGCAGGATCACTTCGTATATTACCGATGACACGCCGATCCCCAGACCGACAGCGTCGCTGTCCGGCTTCGGACATCGGGCGGCCGCCGGGTAGTACCGGACCGCCTGTTCGCTACCTGCTCGGTAAGTCGTTTCGCCACGATATATGAGCCCTGGGCTCTTAGCGAACGCCATGAGCAACTGGCAGGACATGATCGTGGGCGACCGGATGACCGTCGACAACGAGTTCGCGTCCCGTATCGAAAGCTCCCGGTTTTCGAGACAGGAGTGGGGACTCATCATGACGGCGATCTCCTTCGAGATCGAAAACCCCGAGGACGAGACGGACGCGGAACTCGTCGCCGACACCTCACAGCTCGAGGCCATGATGCCCGAGATCGAGAACGTCGCGAACATGGGTCCCATGGGGGCGCCGGGCGGCGGCTCGGACGCCGATGGCGGCGGCGGGCTCCTCGGTTCGATCCGTAAGGCGCTCGGTCTCGGCGGAAACGGGAGTGGTGGGGACACCGTCGATCAGGGGAAACTCTCCGATGCCGAGGCACTCGTCGCCGAATACGTCGAGACGCTGCAGGCGCACCTCGAATCGGAGGGTCGCTGGGACGATGTCCGGGCGGCGGCCGTCGACGAGTAGCGTCGATTTACGCCCACGGCAAAACAGTGTCGGCCGTTTCAGTCGTCGGCTTTCCCGGTCGTCGACGAGGAATCGTCGAGATACGGGAGTGACGCGGCGGTCGCCGCGATCGCTTCCGAGTTGGATTTCATCAGCGCGGTCGTATCCCAGATCCCGTCGACGAGCGCCTTCCGCTGGGCGTCGTCGACGTCGACGTCGATGGTGTTCCCGCCGTAGGTCACGGTCTCGTCCTCGACGTCGACCCCGACCTCGCCGTCGGGGTTCGACTCGACCCACGACTGTAGCGCTCCGATCGCGTCGGTGTCGGCGGTGACCGTCGGAATGCCGAGCGCCAGACAGTTCCCGGCGAAGATCTCGGCGAAGGACTCGCCGACGATGGCGTCGATCCCCCACCGCTGGAGCGCCTGCGGCGCGTGCTCCCGGGAGGAGCCACAGCCGAAGTTGGCGTTGACGACGAGCACGTTGGCGTCCTGGAACCGGTCCTCGTTGAACGGGTGGTCCTTCTCGTTGTCGTCGTCGTCGAAGCGCTGATCGAAGAAGGCGAACTCCCCGAGCCCGTCGAAGGTGATGATCTTCAGAAACCGGGCGGGGATGATCTGGTCCGTATCGATGTCGTTGCCCCTGACCGGAATGGCGCTCCCCTCGACGTGATCGATCCTTGGGACTTCCTCGGTCATGCTTTCACCTCGGCTTTCGGCAGTTCACGGACGTCCGTCACTTCCCCGGCGACTGCGGCGGCAGCGACCATCTTCGGGCTCATCAGAACCGTTCGTCCGTCCTTGGAACCCTGCCGCCCGACGAAGTTCCGGTTCGAGGAGGAGGCCGACCGCTCGTCGCCGACGAGCTGGTCGTCGTTCATACCGAGACACATCGAACAGCCCGGGTTTCGCCACTCGAAGCCCGCCTGCTTGAATATCTCGTCGAGTCCTTCGCGCTCGGCGGCCGTCTTGACGCGCTGGCTCCCCGGAACGACAAGCGCCCGGACGGAGTCGTCGACCTGTCGGCCCTTGACGATCTCCGCGCCCGCTCGAATATCGGACAGCCGGGCGTTCGTACACGAGCCGAGGAACGCCACGTCGATGTCGTAGCCCTCCATCGTCTCGCCGGGTTCGACGCGCATGTGCTTCTGTGCCCGCCGGGCCGTCTCCCGTTTGTCCTTCGGGAGGGAGTCCGGATCCGGAATCGCCTCGGAGATCCCGATCCCCTGTCCCGGCGTCGTTCCCCACGTGACAACCGGCTCGATCTCCGAGCCGTCGATCGTCACCACGTCGTCGTACTCGGCGTCGGGGTCGGAGGCGATCGACTCCCAGTAGCGCTTCATCTCCTCGAAGCGCTCGCGGTCGTCCTCGAACTCGTCGGTGTTTTTGAGCCACTCGTAGGTCGTCTCGTCGGGGTTGACGTAGCCCGCACGAGCGCCGCCCTCGATCGACATGTTACAGATCGACATCCGACCCTCCATGCCGAGGCTCTCGATAACGTCACCGGCGTACTCGTAGACGTAGCCGACGCCGCCGTCGGTGCCGAGCTGACGGATGATCGTCAGGACGACGTCCTTCGCGGTGACGTCCTCGCCGAGTTCGCCCGTCACCTCGATCTTTCGGACCTTCTTTTTCTCCATGGCGACGGTCTGTGTCGCGAAGACGTCCCGCATCTGGGACGTCCCGATCCCGAACGCCAGAGCGCCGAACGCGCCGTGCGTCGAGGTGTGACTGTCGCCGCAGACGATCGTCTTCCCCGGCTGGGTCAGCCCCTGCTCCGGCCCGATGACGTGGACGATCCCCTGATTACCACTCGAGGGGTCGTCGAACTCGATGCCCGTCCGCTCGATGTTCGCCTCGAGTTCGGCGTACATCTCTTCGGCCGCCTCGTTGTCGAACGGCCGCTCGAGGTCGTCCGTCGGCACGATGTGATCGACGGTCGCGTGCGTCAGATCGGGGCGAGCGACCTCGAGGCCGCGTTCTCGGAGCATCCCCAGCGCCTGCGGACTCGTCACCTCGTGGATGAGATGGAGCCCGATGAACAGCTGGTCCTGTCCGGTCGGGAGCGTCGTCACCCTGTGTTTCTCCCAGACCTTGTCGTACAGCGTCCCCTCGCTCATCGGTCCGTCCCTCTATCGAACGTTCGCTGCGCCCCCTCGCCACCTTCGGGGACGGTGTGTTCGACGTCGGCGAGCGTTTCGCTTTCCTTCTCGCTTTGATCTTCGTCTTCCGACGTCGCCTCCGGCTCACCGCCGTCGGCGGCGATCGTCTTCCCGCGGCCGTACGTTTGTGTCTCACCGAACACCCGGTTCGTGTAGGGGTTCGTGTGGCTGATTTCGCCCAGTGTCTTTCCGCTCTCTGTCATGTTTTCAGTCCTCTCCCCACGCGAACAGCGCGCGCAGGTCTTCGCCGACGTCCTCGATGTCGTGGTTCTGTTCGGCTTCCCGGAGCCGCTTGTAGCTCGGTCTGCCGGTCTGGTTCTCGGAGATCCACTCGCCAGCGAACGTCCCGTCCTGAACCCCTTCGAGGATCTCTTCCATCGATTCACGGACGTGATCGTCTATCACTTCCTCTCCCCGCGTCAACCCGCCGTACTCGGCGGTGTCGGAGACGGAGTTCCACATCTCCATGTTTCCGCCCTCGTACATCAGGTCGACGATGAGTTTGAGTTCGTTCAGACACTCGAAGTAGGCCATCTCGCGGCTGTAGCCGTTCTCGACGAGCGTGTCGTAGCCGGCCTTGACGAGCTCCGTGACGCCGCCACAGAGGACGGCCTGCTCGCCGAAGATGTCCGATTCGGTCTCCTCTCTGAACGTGGTCTCGAGGACGCCGGCCCGGGTACAGCCGATCCCTTTGGCGTACGCGAGCGCGATGTCTTCAGCCTCGCCCGTCGCGTCCCGATAGACCGCGAACAGGCCCGGAGTTCCCTCGTCGTTCTCGTAGTTCCGCCGGACGAGATGCCCCGGCGATTTCGGTGCGATCATTGTGACGTCGATCCCGTCGTCAGGTTCGATCTGGCCGTAATGAATGTTGAACCCGTGGGCGAACTGCAGGACGTCGCCTTCGGTGACCACGTCCCTGATGTTCTCGTAGAGCGCGGGCTGGACGGTGTCGGGGACGAGAACGCTCACGATGTCGCCCTGTTCGGCCGCATCGCGTGGCGTCGTCACGTCGAGACCGTCGGCCTCGGCGGCGTCCCACGAGGAGGAGTCCTCGCGGAGCCCTACGACCACGTCCACCCCTGATTCGTCGAGGTTCAACGCGTGAGCGTGGCCCTGGCTGCCGTATCCGAGTACGGCCACTGTTTTGTCGTCGAGTACGGTGCTGTCCGCGTCGTCGTCGTAGTAGATGTTGGTGTCTGTCATTGGTTTCGTTAGGTGTGTTTTTCGTCGACCCGTGCGGTTTCCTCGGCGCCGCGGGCCAGCGCCGCCTGTCCAGTCCGTGCGATCTCCCGGATATTGAATTGTTCGAACGCGTCGATCGCGTCGTCGATCTTCTCCTCGGAGCCGGTGATCTGGACGGTCACCGTCTCCGCTCCGGCGTTGAGCGCCTCGCCGTCGTACATCTCCGTGATCGCGTGTACCTTGTCCGGTTCCTCGCCGTCCACCTTCAGGATAACGAGTTCCCGGGCGACCGGCTTCCCGTCCAGTTCCCGGACGTGGACGACCGAAACGAGCTTGTTCAGCTGCTTTCTGATCTGTTCGATCCCGGGGTCGGGCTCCTCGACGACGAGAGTGATCCGGGAGTACCCCTCGTTCTGTGTCGGGCCGACCGTCAGCGACTCGATGTTGAACTGCCGTCTGTGGAACAGTCCCGAGACCTTCGCGAGCACGCCAGGCTCGTTCTCGACGTACGCCGAGATGATCGTCCGGCGGGGGTCCGGTTCGGCTTCGACCTCTGGATCGATTCGGATCCCCTGGGAGTTCCGCCGCCCGATCGGACGCCGACGCTCCTCCGGACGCGGACCCTCGAGCCCCTGGCGCTGGACGTTCTCTCGGCGGCTCATAGCTGGTCCTCCGTCAGCGCGAAGAGTCCGTTGTCGCCGCCGGCCGGAACCATCGGAAAGACCTTTTCGTCGGGATCGATGTGGACGTCGATGACGCTCGGTCCGTCGTAATCGAGCGCCTCGGCGATGACCGAATCGACCTCCTCATCGGTGTCGATCCGGAATCCTCGGGCGCCGAACGCCTCGGCGAGCGTATCGAACTCGGGAATCCAGGGATACATCGAGGCCATGTGCCGCTGTCCGAAGAAGACGTCCTGCCACTGGCGGACCATGCCGATCGCCTCGTTGTTGAGCACGGCGATCGTGATGTCCAGATCCTCACGGACGGCCACGGACAGCTCCTGACACGTCATCAAAAAGGAGCCGTCGCCCTCGAAAGAGACGACTTCGCGGTCCGGGGCCGCCAGTTTCGCGCCGATGGCCGCCGGGAGCCCATAGCCCATCGTCCCGAGACCGTGGGAAGTGACCCACGTTCGTGGCTCCGTCCACGTCCAGTACTGCCAGGCCCACATCTGATGTTGGCCGACACCCGTGGTGACGATCGTGTCGTCGGACGTCGCGGCGTCGAAACGCTCGACGATGTACTGCGGCTTGACCGGGTCGTCGTCCGGTGCCGCATACTCCATCGAGTACTCCTCCTTCCAGGTTTCGCACTGCTCGAGCCAGGCATCGGTCGAGGGCGACCCGGACATCGTGTCGGCGAACTGTCCGAGCACCACCTTCGCGTCGCCGATGAGCGGGTGGTCGGCTTCGATGTTCTTCGAGACCTCGGCGGGATCGATGTCGATGTGGATGACCTCCGCGTCGGGAGCGAACGTCTCGACGCCGCCGGTCAGTCTGTCGTCGAAGCGCGTTCCGACGGCGAGCAGACAGTCGGTCACGGTGATCGCCATGTTCGCGTATCCGGTGCCGTGCATGCCGGCGATCTCCAGCGACAGCTCGTGGTCTTCGGGGAACGACCCTGTCCCGGGCATCGTGGTGACGACCGGGATCCGGTGTTCCTTCGCGAACGACCGAAGTTTCTCGCTCGCGTCGGCTTTGATCACGCCGCCGCCAGCCAGAATGACCGGCCGATCGGCTCGAGCCAGCGCTTCGGCAGCCTCTGAGACCGACTCCGGATCGGCGGTCACCGGCGTCTCGTGGGTACTCGGAAGCGTCGGGGCTTCCGGATCGGTTGTCGTCTCTCCCTTGGTGACGTCCTTCGGGAGATCGACGAGCGTCGGTCCCTGCCGGCCGTCCTCCGCGAGCGCGAAGGCGGTCCCCACGTCCGTTCCGACCGTGTCGGGGTCGTCGGCGAAGGCGTTCGCCTTCGTGATCGGACTCGTGATCCCGACCGTATCCGTTTCCTGGAAGGCGTCGTTTCCGACGACGTCGGTCGGGACCTGACCGGTCAACGCGAGCAGCGGATCCGAGTCCATGTTGGCGTCGGCGATGCCCGTCACCAGGTTCGTCGCGCCCGGTCCCGAGGTCGCCATACAGACGCCGGGCTCGCCGGTCACCATGCCGTAGGCGTCGGCCGCGTGAACCGCACCCTGTTCGTGGGCCATCGTGATGTGGCGCATCTCGGAGTGGTACAGGGCGTCGTAAACCGGCATGATCGCACCGCCCTGTATCCCGAAGAGATACTCGACGCCCGCGTTCTCGAGGGCCCGGACGACAGAGTCCGCGCCGGTCTCGATCTCCGAAGCCTGTTCACCCGTCGTCTCGGTCGGTGCCTGTGCCTGTTCGCCGCTCATTGTCGTCCTCTCGTTCGATACCGTCGGTTGGTGTCTCGTGTGTACATTGTTCCGGCTGTAGGATGGTCTGGGTCCGATACGAACCGCGTGTAAGGAGAGTGTGGCGTCGGGGCTAGGCCCCTACGATACCGGGTGCGACGCTGACGGCTACCGGCACCGCTTCCGTTCCAGCGATCGCGTCCGTCATTACGCTCACTTCTGGTTCGCGCGCGAACATAAACGTTCCGCGTTCCACAGCCGGCCGTCGCTGTACGGGAGTGCACCAGCCGCTGTGCCCGCAGGCGAACGGCCGGGACGGACATTCTCAGATCCGTACCTCCTCGCGTTCGACGCCGACGTCCCGGGCGAACTCCTTCAGCCGCTCGAAGGTTATCTGCTCTTTTTGTGCCCCGCGGTCCTTGACCATCCGGGTCACCTCACGGACTTCGGCGTCGGTCGGATCGAACCCCGCGTCCTCGAGCCGTTCTCTGACCGAGTGGGTTCCGGTGTGTTTCCCAAGAACCAGCTCCCGGGTCGCACCGACCATCTCGGGGGTCATCACGCCGGGTTCGAACGTGTCGGCGTTCTCGATGATCCCGGCCGCGTGGATCCCCGACTCGTGGGAGAACGCGTTGTCCCCCACGATCGGTTTGTTCCCCGGAGTCGGAATGTCGCTTTTCTCCTCGACGATCTTGGAGAGCTCCGTGATCCGGGTCGTATCGATACCGGTATCGACGTCGTAGAGCGCCTCCAGCGCCATGACGACCTCCTCGTAGGCCGCGTTGCCGGCGCGTTCGCCGATCCCGTTGACCGACACCTGCGCTTGGGCGGCGCCCGCTTCATACCCCGAGAGGGCGTTGGCGGCCGCCAGCCCGAAGTCGTCGTGTGTGTGGACGTCGACGTTCGCGTCCGTGTGCGAACAGACGGTCTCGATCATCTCGTAGAACCGCCTCGGCGTGGCGACGCCGACCGTATCCGGGATGTTGATCCAGTCCGCTCCGACCTCGGAGACGGACTCGATGATCTCAGTCAGGAACTGTTCCTCGGTGCGCGTGGCGTCCATCGGCGAGAACATGCAGGTCACGCCGGCCTCTTTGACTCGCTCGACCGCGTCGACCGATCGGTCGAGCGCCTCCTCTCGCGTCGCGTGCATCGAATCCTGGAGCTGGACGTCGCTGGTGGACGCGAAAACGTGCACCATATCGACGCCGGAATCCAGCGCGGCTTCGATGTCTTTGTCGACAACGCGGGCCAGCCCACAGACCGTAGAACGGGACGCCGCCTCGGCGATGTCCCGGACGGCCTCGAACTCCGTCTCGGAGTTCACCGGGAAGCCGGCCTCGATGACGTGGGTGCCCATGTCGTCGAGGATCGAGGCGATCTCCCGTTTGTCCTCGTAGGAAAACGAGGTTCGGGGGGACTGTTCGCCGTCGCGCAGCGTCGTATCGAAAATTCGGGCCTCACTTATCTCTGAGGTACTATCTAGTGTGCCCTGGAAGAACTCGATCCGCC
>LKMJ01000642.1_pt1 | contig 27859 bp, 29 predicted proteins | sample 643391 | NCBI WGS metagenome assembly LKMJ01 (sample SAMN04112250, study PRJNA286221) | soda lake metagenome | biome: soda lake; feature: Kulunda Steppe; material: water; isolation source: sample PL-Br10 brine of Picturesque Lake | place: Russia: Kulunda steppe | collected 2010-07 | reverse complement strand
TTCTCTTAATTGGATTATTTGCTAACTGTGCCTATCACTGAAAGAGGAGACAGGTTGAGAGAGGATTTGCAGAACCTGCTTCTGCTCAAACGTTTGCATATAGAATTTTTAAAAAATTGCCTTCATTACTATTATAATTAGCTTAAAACTAATTGTCAAATAATCTCAATGAATTTATGCTGTTTTTTTTAAATGCTTGGAGGATTAAAGTTATAGTTAAAGAATTTAATATTTACAGGAAAAGAGCTCTCTGTTATTTGCAGCAGAAAAAAAGGAGGGACTATTCATGGTTAGCAGTCGCTATTTAGCCCAGGAACTATTTGAGGGCCTGGGTCCGGAAGGACAGAAAAAACTGCAGGAAGGCCGGGTGCTGCTGGTGGGCTGCGGAGCGCTGGGCAGCGTCAGTTCGCAGATATTAACCCGGGCCGGAGTCGGTTATCTCAAGATTGCCGATGATGATCAGGTGGAGCTGGCCAATCTGCACCGCCAGCTGCTTTTTACTGAAAAAGATGCTGAGTTTTCCACCCTCAAGGTTCATGCCGCCCGGGATTTCCTCAGCCAGGTTAACTCTGAGGTGGAAATAGAGATATTTGACGAAAAATTATCGGCAGAAAACGGCCCGGAACTGGCTGATGATGTCGATCTTATTCTGGACTGCAGTGATAATCCTGAAGCCCGCCGGGCCATAGATTCCACCGCCCGGAAGGCCGGTATACCCTGGATATATGGCGGGGTGGCAGCTTCGGTGGGCATGGTCAAATTCGTTGCAGCAGCTTCTGGAGAATCAATAGAAAGCTGGTTTGATTTCACCGGCGGCACTGAGGCCTTCTCCCCCTGTCAGGATGGCATTTTAAATACTGTCCCCCTGCTGGTTGCTACCCTTCAGAGCAATGAAGCTCTGAAATATCTCAGCGGGGCCCATGACAGGATCAATCATAACCTGATCTACTTTGATCTCTGGGAAAATGAATTTGAGATTCTTGACATTATTTTAAATGAGGAAATAAATGAAGAAAAGGAGGAATAATTTCTTTGAGAACACCAGCAGAAGAAGCTGAAACACTTAATCTCTTAAATCCCCGGCAGCGCCGGGAATATCTTAAAAAGTATTACGGAGCGGTCCACCGGGAATCAACCACTCCCCGGGAAAGGGTGATCTGCAGTCTGGCCGGAAAAAAGCCGGACCGGGTCCCCTTTGATTTCTGGGCTGTTCCTGAAATATATGACAGCCTGAAACAGTATCTGGGGGTTAGCAGTGTCCGGGGGGTAGAAGAACTGCTGGGCAGTGACTGCCGCAAAGTTGAAGCTGATTATACCGGCCCTGCCCCCGAAAAAAATCCCGATGGCAGCTATATTGATCGCTGGGGAACCCACCGCCGAGAGGTAAAGCACTCCTGGGGAGGAGCCTATCAGGAGTATGCCTGTTTTCCTCTGGCTGAGGCAGAAACTCCCGGAGATGTCAGGAACTGGCCCGGCTGGCCCCGACCCGAGCACTGGGATTATTCCCGCCTGCCGGAAAAAATCGCTCAAATCAATCGGAAAACTCGTTATCACCTCCGGGTTGAACTGGGAGGCATCTTTGAGCTTTCCTGGGGACTTTATGGCCTGGAAAATTTCTTGATCGATCTGGTTGAAAGACCGGAAATCCCCTGTGCCATTATGGATTGTTTTACCGAATTATTTCTGGCGCTGGCCGGCAGAGTCCTGGAGGCTGCCGGTAACAGGATCGATATCGTCTATACCTACGATGATATCGGTATGCAGAATAACCTGCTGATGTCCCGGGCTATGTGGCAGAAATATATTCTACCCCGCCACCGGAAATTAAATAAATTTATCAAGCAGTATCCGGTAAAAATTATGTACCACTCCTGTGGAGCAATCTATCCCCTGATCCCCGATCTGATCTCTGAAATGGAAATTGATATTTTAAACCCCCTTCAGCCCCGGGCAAAAGGTATGGATATGGAGAAAATTAAAGAGAATTTTGGCAGCAGGCTGGCCTTTCATGGAGGTATTGACCTGCAGCAGACCATGCCCCGGGGGAACACTCTGGAAGTCCAGCAGGAAGCAGAATCCCGCTGCCGGGTACTGGGCCATAATGGAGGCTATATCTGTGCTCCGGCTCATCACCTGCAGTCCGACACTCCCCTGGAAAATATTATAGCCCTCTATACCGCCCAGAGAGAGGTTTAACTGCCGGAGAAAATCTGACAGCAGCCGAAAAGTTTGGATTTAAGACAGTTCACTATACCGATGAAACAGATCTAAGAAATAAGTTTCGGGAATATCAAATAAAAATTTAAGACTGGCTCTTTATATTTTCACCGGGTAAAACTGAACCTCTTTTCACCCGGTAATTTTTTTGCCTGCTTTAAGTATACATTATAAGTCCCCAGGCCTTAAAGAACTGCCGGCCTACTTATCCACAGGTGGTGGATAAGCTGTTGATAACTGAACAGCTGATTGGGCAGTAATTTGCAGCTTTATATCCCCAGAAAAACTCCTGTCGAATTTTGAATTATTATAATAATAAACAGACAAAGCCCTGACACATCAAGCTTTATCGGGGCTTTGCTTTTTTATTATATTTTGGATATTTCTGTTACCCTATTGATAATTATTTAGATTTAGCAGTAATTTTCGCTGCTTTTAAATCTATCTGTTATTCACAACCGCCTGTGGATAACTTTTTAATAACCTACCGGAATTCCTGCCGGGGCAGGAATATAAAGCTATTTTTTTTCGGTGATTGCCGTCATCTTATTATAGACCAGCAGAAACAGCGCTGCAATTACTATCCCGATAACGGCGAACCGCATTCCTGTCACCAGCGAAGTCCGATCAGCTATGGAGCCACTAAAAACCGCCCCCAGACTGTAAATTGCGGTATAAAGGGTGGAAAAAAGCCCAAAGCCACTGCCCCGGGAGGCTTCTGGCATCATCTTTAAAACATAGGAATTGATAATGGTATTGTGGCTCCGGAAAACCACCCCCAGCAGCACCAGAGAAACAATCACCCCGACGTGATTGAGTTCTCTGGTAAAATAGAAAAAGATCACCAGACTGATAAGATAAAAAAGAGCCAGCATTCTTTTACTGCCAAACCTGTCAGCCGACCAGGCTACCAGAATTTTAGTTAGCAGCCCGCTGACGGTGACAATCACAAATAACTGGTTGGCCCGGCTGAAACTGTATCCCTGAAATTCGTAGAGCAGGCTGGGAATAAAGGATTCAAAGCCCTGGATGGCAAAGGCTCCAAAACCACCGACCAGGGTAGCCCAGATAATAAAATTTCTCAGCTCCGGTTCCTTGAGGGTCAGAACAGCCTCTTTCATTCCAGTCCGAATCTCTTTAAGCTTCTGCCGGCCGGCTTTTCCTGTCAGGGCATTTTCAGAATTATTTCTCTCCCGGTTTTCCGGAGATCTATTCTTAAATAATAAGTTTTTTAATTTTATAAAACCTGTGGAAATACCGCTGGCTTCCGCCAGGCCGATAAAAATTACCGCTGCCAGAAAGACCCCACCCGCCATAATCAGAAAAATGCTGGAAAGCTCCAGCCCCAGATTCTCCCAGAACAGCACCACCAGCAGGGGTGCCAGCAGATTGGCCGTGTTACCAAAAAGCTCCAGCAGAGCGGTGGAAACCGTTTCAAAACTGGCCTGGCCCAGAATAACGGCATAGTTATAGCCGGCTGTCACATAGAGACCGGTGCTGGCCCCCATCAGAAAGGAAAAAACAGCCAGCCAGAAAAAGCCGGGAGCCAGCCCCACCAGCAGCAGGGCAAACCCCATTATCAGACCTGAGGCAGCAATAACCCGGGGACAGCCCAGGCTGTCGGCCAGCAGACCCGAAGGAAAGCGGGCCAGCCCGTAGCCTAGAAAAACCAGGGTAATCAGCAGGCCGGCCTCACCAGCTCCCACATTATAGCTGGTCTGCACCGGAGTTACCAGCGGCACATAAATAAACTTGGTCAGCCCCTGAAAGAAAAAGAGCAAAGAGTTGGCGGTAAAAAGCAGTATTAAACTCCGTCGGTTCAAATTCTCCATCCCGGTCTCTCCTTATAAAAACAGGGTTTAAAAGAGCTGAACAGGCTGCCCCTGAGTAAAGTGACAGCCCTCTTTATTTTAACCCTGATTTGCTAGAGAGTCAAATAACTTTATGTTTGCTTCCAGCATAGAGCCCCGCATCAGATCATTTATGGCCTGACGGTAATCTTCGGGCTTAATTACGGGTATCCTTTCCTTCCCGGCCAGATGACCAACCAACACCATGTTCTGCATTCTGGCATCTTCCAGATCTTCTTTAAAAACCCGCTCCACTGAAACATCCAGCTTATCAGCCTCGGCGGCAATCCTGTCAGCCGTGATATCCTTCTCCTGTCCCAGTCTGGCTGCCAGAGTCTGCCAGGAAGTATCATAATAGACCAGCTCGCCACCCCGCTTCAGGTGGGTTATCATACCCCTCAGAGCTTCGTTTCTCTCCAGGGCAATTACCATATCGGCCTGCTGCTCCCTGATCAGAGGGGTAAAAGTCTTCGGTCCCAGTCGGAGATTGGAGACTACCATGCCGCCCCGCTGGGCCAGTCCGTGGGTATCCACTCCTCGCACCGGATAGCCGGCATAATCAGCTGCCCGGATGAGAATTTCACTTAACATGCCAATCCCCTGACCACCAACCCCAATCAGATAGAGATCGAGGTTGTTATTTCTGGTTTTTTGAGTTCTACTCATCGCTGCCACCTCCCTGCTCGGCAAAAACTATGGCCCGGGTCGGACAGGTCTGCAGACAGGAACCATCCCCGATGCAGAGATCATCGTGCACCCAGACCGACCCATCTTCCTCCAGCTGAAAGGTGGGGCAGGCAAAATCACTGACACATTCATGTATCTGAACACATTCCTCCTGATCAACCTTAACCTTCCTGTCCTGATAGCTTCCCTGGCGCCGCTGCTCCCGGGTAAACTTCAGCATACAGGGATGCTTGGCTATAACAGCATTAAAACCCGGGCTGGAAACAGCCTTCTCGACCATTTCCTGCAGCCGGTCCTGGGCATAGGTGTCGGTTTCATAAATTTCTTTCACTCCCAGCCCTTCCAGCACCTGGCGGACCGGTATGGCCTCGATCTCCTGATTGAAGTTCCGCCCGGAAGCCGGGTGATCCTGATGACCGGTCATAGCAGTGGTGCCGTTCTCCATCAAAATCAAAGTCAGATTGTGATCGTTAAAGACCGCATTAACAATCCCGGGCAGCCCGGCATGAAACATGGTGGAATCACCCAGGAAGGCCACCACCTTTCTCTCCTCGTTGAAGAGAGACAGGCCGGCTCCGGTGCTGGTAGAATGCCCCATCGAAAGCAGAACCTCTCCCATCTCATAGGGAGGGAGAAATCCCAGAGTATGACAGCCAATATCAGCCACCGTTATATCATGCTTATCCAGCGCCTTTTTAATGGGATGAAAGGCTGAGCGGTGGCCGCAGCCCGGACACATCTGCGCAGGCCTGGGTGAAATTGGCAAAGAACGCTCTTCAGTTTCCTCTTCCGGCAGCAGATCAGGCCAGCATCTCCTTAAAACCCGGGCAACCTTGTCAGGGGTATATTCACCCATCCAGTCTGCGATACCCTGTTTGCCCAGGATTCTGGTTTCTATTTTCTCATCAAAGGCCAGGCTTTTAATCTGCAGCTCCAGCACATCATCCAGTTCTTCCAGGATTTTAACCTCCTGATGCTCCTTCAGAAAAGACAAAATCAACTTTTTATCCAGTGGTTGAATCAGCTCCAGTTTTAAAATGTCGGGTTTGTTCTGGCGATCATCATCAAGATCCTGCAGCACATCCTGCAGCGAGAGATAGGGCACCCCGGTGGTGATAATGCCCCTCTTTTTATTATCATTATCTTCAATCCGATTGAGATCAGAACTGCCGGCATACTCTCTGACCCTTTCCCATTTATTAATAGCCCGGCGTTTCATGGGAAAAACCTCCCTGGTAATAGGAACATAGGGGCCGTTTTCACTGGAGAAACGGGGCTTATCATCAAAATCCAGTGGTTTCCAGCCGCCAAAAGAGACCTTCTCCTTGGCATGACAGACATGGGTGGTCAGCCGCAAGATAATCGGCATTTTCTCCCGGCGGGAAATATCAACGGCTTCAAGATACATCCGGTAAACCTCCTGAGGAGTAGCCGGCTCCAGCATCGGAATATAGGAAAGCTGGGAGTAGTGCCGGTTATCCTGCTCATTCTGAGAAGAATTGGCTCCGGGATCGTCACCGATGACAACCACCATTCCGCCGGTAAGCTCCATCAGGCTTAACTGCACAAAGCTGTCAGCTGCTACATTTAAACCCACGCTCTTGAAGAAAACTGTGGAAAGATGGCCGTTGATCGAGGCTCCGAAGGCCAGCTCGGTGGCCACCTTTTCGTTGGTGGAAAACTCAAAGTAAAAGGGCCTTTCCTCCCGGGGGATGGCCTTGATAGCATCGGCTATCTCCGGTGTGGGAGAACCAGGATAGGCCGAAACAACCCTGGTTCCGGCCTCCACCATGGCCCGCACCAGAGCGGAATTGCCTATCACAATCTCTGACTGCGCTTCTCTGGCCAGCATAACATCCTTCAGTTCTTTCATCAGATCACTCTCCTCTCAGAAGTTATCCTGCTGTAATTTTTTTCTGCTGTTACATAAACTTCTAGATGAAAAATTAAATTCCTCTGACGGCCCGGTATTTTTTGATAATTATTATTGTTAAACTCCAGAATTATTCTTAAATTAATGAGCTGAATAATCTCCCCGGACAGTTTGACCTGTTCCCCGGACCCCGGGTAAAATTCTTTTAAATTTTATCAGCTGCCTCCTGATCAATTATCAGGGTAACCCGGGGGTGAACCTGAAGAAAGGAGGCCGGAAATTCGGGAGATATCCTCTTTTTCATAAGCCCCTTCACTGCCCAGGCCTTGGACCGGCCGCTGGCCAGCAGCAAAATACGGTCGGATTTTAAAATTGTGCCCATGCCCATGGTCAGAGCCTGACGGGGGACCTCCTCTTCCTCCTGAAAAAAACGTTGATTGGCCTTAATGGTTTCTTCCGCCAGTTCAGCCAGATGGGCATGGCTTTTGAGTTCTTCAGCCGGCTCATTAAAACCGATATGACCGTTACGACCAATCCCCAGCACCATTAAATCTATTCCTCCGGAGGCAGCTATTTTATTTTCAAAACGATGACATTCCTTCTCTATATCTCCGGCAGTGCCATCCAGAAAATTTATATTTTCCTCTTTGATATCGACCTGCCGGAAAAAGTTCTCTGCCATATAATTATAATAACTGCGAGGATGAGTCCGGTCCAGCCCCCGGTATTCATCCAGATTAAAGGTTGAAACATCTGCCAGAGTGAGAGCCTCTTCCTGATGGAGTTTCACCAGCACATCATACATTCCCAGGGGAGTGCTGCCGGTGGGAAGTCCCAGATTGCAGTCCGGCTTTAACTCAATCTGACCCGCCACATAGCGGGCAGCCCTCCGGCTGAGCTTTTTGTAGTTATCGGTAATAATTAACCTCATGCTATCATCCTTTCTCTGAGATATTATCAGTTCTGAAACTTATCTATATCGAAATAGAGCCTTTGTTCAAAAGATAATTTTGCTTTTTTTGTTCTTATAGTTCCTAATAGGTATATTCCTTACCCAGTTTAACCCGGAACTTATGATCTTCATGACGGTAATAGGCTCTGGTCAGCTCCACCGGCCGACCATCGCTGAGATAGGTCTGCTGTTCAAAATAAAGCGCCAGTTGCCCGGATTCAACCTCCAGATCAGCAGCAATCTCACCCACGAGAGCTACCGGTTCCACCGTAGCCCGGGCTTCTTTCAGTTCCAGGGCATAATTTCTGGCAAAGATATCATAAAGTGAGCTGTTCTCCAGAGCGTCAGGTTTAAGTGCCGGGCAAAATTTAACCGGAATCCTCACCTGTTCTCTTAAAACCGGCACATTTTCCAGGCTTCTCAGGCGTATAAAATCAAAGATTGCTTCCTGGTTTTTTAACTGCAGTTTCTCCTCCTCTTCAGGAAAGGCCTCCCGCTTTTTCCAGCCGGTTACCCGGGAAGTTATGGAAAAACCTCGATTCTCCATCTCCCGGGAAAAGCTGGCCAGCGGTGAAATTACCTCCACTTTCTTACCCCCGGCAACAAAGGTGCCCCTGCCCTGCTCCCGGTAAAGATAATTTTTCTGGACCAGGCTGTCAAGAGCCCGGTGTGCTGTCATGCGACTGATCTCAAGCCTGCTGGCTATTTCTCTTTCCGAGGGTATTTTTTCTCCCTCCTTAAGCCAACCCTCCCGCAGCAGCCTCTTGATTTCCTCTTCCAGCTGATAATAGAGGGGCAGCGGGCTCTCTCTCTTTAGCCTGTCAATATTCTCAAACATTCCTATTCCTCCCATTGGATATGTGGTATATACCATTCCTAACAACTTGATTTTATCACATCCAAATTTTTATGTAAAATTTTTGGCACCGGTGAACCCTTCCCCAAAGCCCGGCCACCGGAATTTTCATAATTTTATTTCAAACATATTGATTATTGCCAGGCTGTCGCATATAATTAAATTAACCATTAACTTCCGGATCCTAAATAACTTCCAGGCTCTTAAAGGCCAGGAAAAATCCAAAAATACCAGGGAGGTAACTATCATGAAATTCACCGCCAGCGACATCATGACCAGCCCGGCCATCAGCGTTTATCCCGATGATACCCTCAAGGAAGTAATCCAGCTCTTTGCCAGACACAGTATCAGCGGTGCTCCGGTGGTAAATGAAAATAACGAACTGGTCGGGATTATTACCGAAAGAGATATTATTGATTTTTCAGGACAAAGCCACGTGGTTTCCCTGCTGGACACCTCAGGCTGGATTTCTCCTCATACCGATACCAAGGATATTGCCAGCCTGAAGGAGGGCTTTGAACTAATAGCCAGCGTCAGGGTAAGAAGTCAGATGTCCAGAAAGGTCTATACCGTACAGCAGGATACTCCAGGGCAAGAAGTCGCCAGGATAATGAAAAAAAGAAAGATCGACAGAGTCCCGGTGGTGGATGAAAAGGGACATCTGCTGGGAATTATTACCCGTTCCAATCTGGTAAACAAACTGGCAGAATTATAACCTTCTTACAGAATCATAACTTTTCTCAGCCGCTTCCGGCTGAGAAGGCAGCGGAGTAATAGCAGCTTAATCTGACCATATTTTAACCTGATCATAACGAAATTTTCAGGAGAAATAATCTGCCTGCAAAAAACAAAAAACCAGTCTAAAAAAGCACTGGTCAGCAAAATTTCCGCTTATTGGTTATTAGATTTTAAAAGTTCAGCAATATTGATTTTTTATTTGGTGATTGACTCTACCAGAAGACGGGAGCCGCCATCCACAGATATATTATTTCTTTCCATAAAACCTCTTCTGGAAGCCAGAATATATCTGTACTGAACCCGGGTACCGGCGCTGTAACGGGTGGTAGCACCAACTTCGGTCTGAACTATGCTTAAAATTTCGCCATTTTCATCAAAGAAGGCCATATCCAGCGGGGCTCGAACCTTATCGACCTGATGGCTGACAGTGGTGTTGCGCAGATAGCGATAGAGGATCGCTGACTCATTTACCACCTGCACGCCTACTCCCCTAAAACCGGCCTGCCGGGCTTCATTGGTTTCAGCAATATTCACATTTAAAGTTACCACTTCACCCAGATCATTAACAATATCCACAGATCCTGTCGGCATATTGCTAAAAGCCCGGGTAACCCTGCTGTCACTCCTGACATTCATGGTAAAATAACCTGCGGCTACAGCCAGAATAATGACCACGCCAATAATAATTTTGTTTCTCATGCTGAGGCTGCTTGCTCTTTGCATTACTCCCATTTTATTCCCTCCAGATTTAAAATATTTTTTTACATGCACACATTTACATCTTGACATTTGTGCATATTATAGATATAGTATAAACATAAAAAACAAATATGTCAATAGCTTTTTTATCAAAATTGAATAATTTTTTAAAAATTATTCCGTAAAAGGAGACAGTTAAAATGCAGGATAAATATGCCTATTTTTTCAAGTGCTTTTCTCATGGATCAAAAAACAAAATTTTACATCTGCTGGCCACCCACCAGGAAATGACCGTCGAAGCTCTGGCCGATAAAATGCAGATCAACGCCTCCACCATTTCCCGGCATTTAAACAATCTAAAAATGCAGGAAATTGTCAGCATGCGGGTTGACTCTCCCTCACACTATTATTCTCTCAACGAAAAAGAAATAAAAAGAAAATTTATTGAGTTCCTGAATTACCTCAATATTAAATCTCATGATATCACCCTGGTCTAGCACAACCGGCTTGAAACAATTCTGACTTATGCTGAATAAAATAAAATCGGCTATCTGTCTCAATGTTAGCTTCCCAGCTTCTCGGCTTGACAAAATCCCTTAATCATTTATAATGGTTATAAAGCATAGTTAAACACTATGCTTTTTGCTTTTTAAAGCTGTCCTGCTACAAGGCTGAATAAATAATATCTGATGCCTTACTAACAGATTTTCAGAGCAAACCATAATTAAGAAGAAAATTTCAAATATAAATTAAAATGGCTATTAAGTCAGCTCAGGAATCCAAACAATAGTAGGTTGCTATCTATTATGGGTTCTTATAAACATATCAATAAATTCATCGTGGCAGAACCTGGAATTAGGGCAATAACAGTATTCATCCATACTTTTTGATGTTTGTATTTTATGTCATGATAGGTTGGAATAATAATTAACTTAACAATGAGAAAATATTTGCTGAGTAGACTTAATAGCCATGTAAATTAAAAATGAAAATTTATAGTTTGATAGATTGATTTTCAGGGTTAATTAAACTGAAATCTCAGGGTTAATTAAACTGAAATCAATGATTCGCTAAATAATCACAATTATAATCTTAAAATATCTTTACTGCAGGAGGCAGAGAGATGCCATGAAAATTGCTCGCAGAGTTGAGGACCTGATCGGCAACACCCCCCATTATCAACTGGAGAGGCTGGGCAGCCAGCTGGCTCCAGAAATTTACTTAAAGCTTGAGTCTTCCAATCCCGGAAAAAGTGTTAAGGACCGAATTGCCTTTAATATGATCCGCAGGGCTGAAGAAAGCGGGGAACTAAAGACCGGCGGGGTAATTGTCGAGCCGACCAGCGGTAATACCGGGATCGGCCTGGCTCTGATTGGAGCCTCCCGGGGTTACCGGGTTATTCTGACCATGCCGGACACTATGAGCCGGGAACGCCGTAAGCTCTTTAAGGCTTTTGGCGCCGAAATGGTGCTGACTCCCGGAGAAAATGGTATGAAAGGAGCCATAGAAACAGCCCGGGATCTGGTACGGGGAAATGAAAATTATTTCATGCCCGGACAGTTTACCAATCCCGCCAATCCTGAAATCCACCGGCTGACCACTGCCGAAGAAATCCTGGCTGATTTCGGTGACAGCCTGGATTATCTGGTGTCCGGGGTGGGTACCGGGGGAACCATTACCGGAATTGGAAGAGCCTTTCAGAAAAAATCTATTGAAACAGAGCTGATTGCCGTGGAGCCGGCCGAATCGGCAGTGCTTTCCGGAGAGGAACCCGGCCCCCATAAGATTCAGGGAATCGGTGCCGGTTTTATCCCGGAAATTCTGGAAACAGATTTAATCGATGAAGTAATCAGAATCAGTCACGAAGAGGCATCTGCCTGCACCCGCAAACTGGCCCGGGAAGAGGGGCTGCTGCTCGGGATTTCTTCCGGAGCGGCAACCGCTGCTGCCCTGAAGCTGGCCGAAAGAGTTAAGGAGAACAGCAGCATCCTGGCCATAGCTCCCGATACCGGGGAGCGCTACCTCTCGCTCAACCTTTTTAATGTCGACACCGGATCTGAGAAGTAATTCCTCCAGGATAATATCCCGGTATTAAAAACGGCAGCGCTGCTGGTTACTGCTGCCGGCTATTTTATTGATTATTATCCCAGCTGTTTTCCCGGAAAACCTATAAAAGCCCCGGCCGCTTACTTGCTCGGCCGGGGCACTTTTAGTTTAATTTATATTATTTTATATTCTCTTTAATTTATATTTCTCTCCTGCTTATTAATTCCGAAAATCATCAATTAACTCAAATAAGGAAATTTGTCCTGCATATAAATCTTATAAAATTATCAGGTCTTTAACCTCTGCTAGCTCTCTTCCTGCTTACCCTCCTCCAGATAGCGAAAAAGCGGAATTTCTTGAGGTTGATAGTCCGGGAAAATCTCCTGCAGCCTCATCTTTACCTCTTCGTAACTGTAATCCTCCAGTTTATCCAGCAGTTCAGAGATTTCCTCCAGCTGTTCTCTGCTTATCTCCCCGGACTGCTTTTTCTCATGATAGGCGCGGCAGAAGGCATTAACTGCCCTGAGATGAATCCCCCGATCATCCTTCATAGGGCATGGCTTCCTCATAGGATAAATTTTCCGGATCAATAAAGCAGATATGATCCTCATCGAACTCGAGCTTAATTGCTCCGGTTTGACCGGTCCGCTGCTTTGCCACGATTACCTCTGTTTCCCCCTCAGTTCCCTCCATCTGAGCCTTTTCCCGGGCAGCCGGGCTGGTATGTGCTTCCCGGTATAAAAAGATTACGCCGTCGGCAATCTCCTCGATATTGCCGGAATCCCTGAGATCTGATAAAACCGGCCTCTTATCCTGACGACTTGTATATTTCCGGCTGATCTGAGAAATCAGGAGCACCGGAACATCCAGCTCGGAAGCCATATTCCTGAGATGAAGCACAACTTCTCCTACGGCCCGGGCGGTATTCTGAGAATAATCTTCAGGAATCTGGATCATCTGGAGATAATCAATGATCACCAGACCCATCTCCTCCAGCTGAGCTTTAAATTTTCTCAAACGGGCCTGGATCTGGGCTACATTAATCCCCCGCTCATCGGAGATCAACAGGGGATACTCATGCATGTCATTTAAGATCCTGGAAATCTTTTCATCCTCACTCTCACTGGTATGTCCCTGAGAATACTTCCAGGCATTAATATCAGCCTCCTGGATTACCATCCTATCCACAATTTCAGTGGCATCCATCTCCAGGCTGATTATTCCAACAGGAACATCTCTTTTTAGCACATTCCGGGCAATATTGATAGCAAAAGCCGTCTTGCCCATGGAGGTAGAGGCTGCAATTACAGTTAAATGACCCCTTTTAAAGCCTCCCAAAAGCTTATCTAAGGACATGAAACCGCTCTGCACCCCGATATCGGCTTCATTATTGCGGCGCTTTAAATACCTATCATAGGAGGCAATCAGAGCCTCTTCCATGGAAAAAATGTGCTTCTCCAGATCGCCGGTCTCGCTGGTGGCAGAAAAAATCAGCTCCTGAGCCTGGGCCTGATATTCCTCAATGGTCATATCCGTCTTTGCAGCCAGATCTTTGAGTCTAGCGGCTGCTTCCCGCAGCAGCTTCTTCTGATGTTCCTGCTTAATCAAATCTAAGGTGGGCTTAAGCTCTTCCCGGGTATTAAAGCCGGAAGTAAGCTGATCAACCAAACCATCCGGGTCTTTTACCAGTTCCTCCTCCCGCAATTTCAATAGCAGTTTGGTCCGGGAAATGTTACCATCCTGCTGGAACTGCTTTAACAGTTCTTCATAGATCATCTGAGCATGGGGATGACTCAGATGCTTTACCTGCAGGGCATCTGCGGCTTCGTTTATTAGTTCAGGAAACTGAAGTAAAATCCCCAGCAGCTGAAATTCCTGCTCACCCTCAGCCCGCTTATCCTGATTCATCTGTCTTGCTGCCTGATTTTGTTTGGCCATGCTATCTCAGGCCTGCAGTCAGGCCCTCCACCTCCTAAAAGCTTAAATTATCCTGATAATCCAGTAAAACAATTTCTCTGACATAAAACAGGACATCGGTCCTGAGTGAAATATATCATTTTCTGCCCTTCTACTATTATTCATGACAATATTTCTGCCCGGCAGAACCTGCTAGTTTCCGGGGCTCTCCCAGAAGAAATTTTCCCATTCCTGGCAGAATTCCTTCTCCTCGTGGTCCCGGGTCTGCCTGCCTTCCTGCTGAAAAAAATCATTTTCTCCCAGAACCTCAGCCGCCTGGCCGATGTTCTTAACTCCGGCCTGCTTTAAAGGTTTTATGTAATTCCTCTCAATGTAATCCAGCGAGGGGCTGCCATCTCTCTTATGACGAACTGCCTGCCTGACAGCCCAGCAGGCAATCTCCAGCGATAGTCCCCTGGAGCCGGTTAGCCAGCCCTTCAGGGTTTCCAGCTGAACAGGATTTAACTGATGGTAGTTTTTAAAGCCATATATCCGGGCCAGCTCTCTGGTCTCCCGGTAGAGCCTGTCATATTCTTTAAGTTTTTCCCGGGAAAAAATTCCTTTCTCATACCAGTCCGAAACAATAGCACGTAGATAATAGTGAGCCCTTTCATGGGGGTTTTGAGGATAGCCAAGCCATTTCCGAACCCGCCTGAGAAGTTCCTGTAAAAGCTTGGGGGGAAAGTCCTTGCACCAGCGCTCAACCTCTTCGGCAGCCTGCCGATAAGCCTGAGAACCCTGGTTGCCGGGAAAAAATTCCAGCAGTTTCTCCCTGAGTTCCCCGTCAGAAACATCTGCAACATCCGGCGGCTCCTCTCCGGCATTATCCGGCCTCTCACACTGTTCTTCCTTTTTCTCCAGAACTGCCTCAGCCCGATATTTTCCGGGAAAGATATTCTTTGGTTTAAAATTTATCTTCAGGCAGTTCGGCCGCTTTTTCCCCGAAACAGCCTGCTGCTGATCCTGCCCATCTTCTTTCTTTGTTACGCTGCTGTATTCCAGCAGATCGCATTCCTCCAGAAAATCCAGGGCAGTCTGGACCTCTTTGCTGCTGCCGGGCAGCAGACAGTTCAATCGCTCCCGTTCCACTATATAGGATTCCCTGTCAGCCCCCTTGGCCGACAGAAGTAAAAATAACGCCAGACTGGAGCCGGGAAACCGGGTTAAAAAACCCTTTTCAATTATCTTCTCCTCCAGCTGAACTGTTCTTCCCTCTGGAGTATCAGCAAAGGAAATTAGCTCCTCCTGCTGCCAGAATTCCGGTGCCATATTATTGCAGACCTCCCTGCCAGTTTTCCCGAAATCTCCATATTTATCAGCTGTTTAAATCCGGATTAAATTAGAAAAATTGTTATTCACCTGACTGTAAAACTCCTGAAAAAAATATCCTGAGGTGAAAATTATCTTGAGGTGTTAATATAACTTCTTGACCGACAGGAAAATTCCTGTTAGTTTTCCAAAAACCCTGCTGCTTGACTGAAAATAATTTATTTGCTACCATTAAAGCATCATATATAAAAAATATCTGGCATTTCCTGAAGGAGAAAACTAGATGAGCCATAAAATTTTAATTGGAATGCAGTGGGGCGATGAGGGCAAAGGCAAAATCACAGATCTGCTGGCCGAAGAGGCCGATGTCGTGGTGCGTTTTAGCGGCGGTAATAATGCCGGCCACACTGTAATTGCTGACGATCAGAAATACGAACTTCACCTGATTCCCTCCGGTATTCTCTATCCGGAAAAATTATGCCTGATCGGCAGTGGAGTTGTTATCCATCCCCGGAGCCTGGTAGAAGAAATGAACGGTCTGAAAAAGCGGGGGATTGCACTTGATAATCTTCATCTCAGTCCCGAAGCCCATCTGGTGCTGCCCTATCATGTCCGGCTGGATAATCTGGAAGAGGAACACAAAGCTGGAGACAAAATCGGAACCACCGGCCGGGGCATCGGACCGGCCTATGCCGATAAGGCTGCCCGCCGCGGCCTGAGAGTCGGTGATCTGCTTTTACCGGAAAATTTTGGCAAACAACTGGAAAAATCTCTAAGTTATCATAACGCCGTTCTTGAGAAAGTTTACCAGGAACCAGTTTTTGAACTGCAGCAGCTAAAAGCTGATCTCCTTTCTCTGGCTGAAGAAATTCGCCCCCATGTCACCAGTTTGCCCCCTCTTCTCTGGAAAATTCACCGGCAGGGCCGGCAGATACTTTTTGAAGGGGCCCAGGGAGCCCTGCTGGATCTTGATTTTGGCACCTACCCCTATGTCACCTCCTCCCATCCCGGTGCCGGCGGTGTCTCCAGCGGTACGGGTTTTGGCCCCCGGTATCTCAATGAAATTGTGGGAGTAGCCAAGGCCTACCTTACCCGGGTTGGCCAGGGACCCTTTCCCACAGAACTCTCCGGAGAGCAGGGAGAAAAGTTAAGAGAAAAGGGTCAGGAATTTGGAGTCACCACCGGACGCCCCCGGCGCTGCGGCTGGCTTGATCTTCCCGCACTCCGTTATGCTGCTATGTTCAACAGCGTCACCGCCCTGGCTCTGACCAAACTTGATGTCTTAAGCGGATTTTCAGAAATTAAGGTCTGCACCGGTTATAAAATAGGTGACAGCATAACAGATAGACTGCCCGATAGTTTTCAGCTTAAAAATGCCCGGCCGGTCTATCAGACACTGAAAGGCTGGCAGCAGGATATCTCTGGAATTACGAAATATCAGGAGCTGCCCTCAGAAGCCCGGCACTATGTTAATTTTGTTGAGCAGGAAACCGGTGTTAAAATCAGCCTGGTAAGCACCGGCCCGGAAAGAAAGGAAATAATTCACCGTCAACCCCTTTAACAGCAAAAATTTTCTCTGGATTATCGAACTAAACCAGCCGAGAGATTGATAGAGTCGACAGTGACCTTAAGGAGGAAGTAATCATGAAGGTAATGGTGGTAGGAAGCGGGGGCCGCGAACACGCCCTGGTCTGGAAGTTTTATCAAAGTGAAAAAGCCGATAAAATTTATGCTGCTCCCGGCAATGACGGCCTGGCCGAACTGGCTGAACTGGTCGATATTGATATGACCGATACTTCCGGTCTAGCTGATTTTGCCCGGAAAAACGAGATTGATCTGACAGTTGTCGGGCCGGAGGAACCTCTGGTTGCCGGAATCGTCGATGAATTCCAGGCCCGCGGCCTGAAAATTTTTGGGCCGACCCGGGAAGCGGCCATGCTGGAAGGTAGCAAGGTCTTTGCCAAGCAGATTCTCACCAAATATAATATCCCAACCGCTGACTTTGAGGTCTTTACCGATCCCTCAGAGGCCATCTCCTATTTAAAAAATATTGATTATCCCCGGGTAATAAAGGCTGAAGGACTGGCCGGGGGGCAGGGAACTAAAATTGTCACCAGCAGAAAGGAAGCCATTCAAGCCGTAAATAGAATCATGGAGGACAGAATTTTCGGTGATGCCGGGGAAAGAATCGTGGTAGAGAATTTTCTTACCGGACAGGAAATTTCAATAATGGCCCTGACCGACGGAGAAATTCTGCTGCCGCTGGCCGCCTCCCGAGATCATAAACCTATTTTTGATGGCGATGAGGGACCCAATACTGCCGGAATGGGGGCCTACTCTCCCGTCCCCTATCTTTCCGAAGCAGAGGAAGAAGAAATTTACCGGCAGATCATGCGTCCAACCCTGAAGGCCCTCCGGGAAGAAGACATCAACTATCAGGGTGTACTCTATGCCGGTCTTATCCTGACCTCCTCCGGACCGAAGGTTCTGGAATTTAATGCCCGGTTTGGCGACCCCGAAAGTCAGGCCGTGCTGCCCCGCCTTAAGGATGATCTCCTGGCTGTAATTGAGGAAATCGTCGAGGGCCGACTTGACCGGAAAAAATTGTCCTGGTGCAGTGAATCTGCTGTCTGTGTGGTTTTAACCGCCGGGGGTTATCCCCTGACCTACGAAGAGGGTGATGAAATTTTCGGTCTGGTAGAAGTTAACCGCTATGATAATCTGCTGGTTTTTCACGCCGGCACCAGAAAAACCGGAGATAAATTTGTCACCAGCGGAGGCCGGGTGCTTAATCTGACCATTCTGGCTGACGGACTCTTTTCGGCCATCAACCAGGTTTATGAGCATGTAGAGGAAATAGACTTTCGGGATATGCATTACCGCAGCGATATTGGCCGCTCCGCCATCCAGGAACTGGATTCCGGGAATTACAGCCCGTAAGACCAGAAAATGCTTGACAGCCTTATTAAGAACTGTTATTATTTAGTCAGACTATTAATTGAAGGAGGTTTTAGCTATGATAAAGGTGGGAGAACGAGCTCCAAACTTTACCACCAAGGCCTTTCATCAGGGCGATTTTAAGGATATCAGTCTTTCTGATTATCAGGGACAGTGGACAGTACTGTTTTTCTATCCTGGAGATTTTACCTTCGTCTGACCCACAGAATTAACGGCAGTTGCCGTTAAGTATGAGAAACTGCAGGATCTAAACGTTGAAGTGCTGGCCATCAGCACCGACAGCCACTTCACCCACAAGGTCTGGCAAGAGCAGGAACTTTCCCAGATGATAGAAGGGGGAGCGCCCTATCCTCTGCTCTCCGACCCCGATGGTTCAATCGGCAAAGCCTATAATGTTTATGATGATAATCTCAAGGTTAACATTCGGGGAAAATTTTTGATTGATCCCCAGGGGATGCTGCAGGCCATGGAGATACTTAATGAACCCGTTGGCCGCAATATGGATGAACTTGTCCGTCAGGTGGAGGCCTTCCAGTATGTCAGCGAAAATGAAGGAGAGGCCGCTCCGGCCGGCTGGGAAAAGGGTAAACAAACACTGAAACCGGGCCCCGGCCTGGTAGGCAAAGTTCACGAAAGCTGGAGTAAGGAAGACCTGAAATAACCACTGAGTATTCGATACATTATTTAGATAGATTCAGGTTGAAGAAAGGCGGCCTCGAGGCCGCCTTTTCTGTCTGCTGCTCTTAAATTTTTGCTGTCAGCCCGGTTTAATAACAACCAGCTGTCAGTTAATCTACTATTGGTCTTCATCACTCTATTATTCCTCATCATCCTCCAGGCCAACAACTTTAATACCAAGCTCTGCTGAAATATCCTCAAAAATCTTAACAGGAACTTTATGTTCACCCAGTTCCTTAATATTTTCTTCCAGTTCGATTTTTTTCCTGTCAATTTCATAACCTCTGGCCTCAACAACCTCGGCAATATCCTGGGTTGTTACCGAGCCAAAAAGGCGGCCCTGTTCACCGGCTTTCACCGCTATCTCAAAGCTCTCTTCTTCCAGCTGACGGGCCTGCTTCTCAGCCTGCTCCCGGCTTTCAGCCCTCTCCCGCTGTCGGGCTCTTTTCAGCTCCCTGGCCTGCTGGACCTTGCCCTCGGTAGCCTCCACGGCCATTCCCATGGGCAGAAGGTAATTGCGGGCATAACCGTCAGCCACATCGACAATATCACCCATTTCTCCAAGTTTATCAACATCTTCCTTCAAGATTACTTCCATAATTAAACCTCCTTCTCCATATTGCTCAATATATTAATTTCCTGATAATCTCTCACCTTAGTTTCTTTAACCGCTGCCGGTAAACTCTATCTTTCTAATATCAAACCATAAATCTATTAGACCCAGCAATATCAAAAACGGTGGTAACAGAGGTATAACAATTACAAAAAAAACATAAATCCAGCGCCAGAAGAAAGAAGAACTTTTTTTAATAACATAAAAAAGCCCCACTCCAAAACCCTGGAGAAAGACCAGAAAGAAAACAATCACACCCAGATTTAACATCACTGCCTGATCCCGGAAGAGCAGGGCCAGGACGATAGCAGCAGTTATATATCCGGCCGGAAATCGCCATTTATCCACCGTACGATATATTGTTATCCCCATATTTTTGGCCTTTAAAAACCAGTGAACAATATAGTAATTTAAAATGCCCGAGACCAGACCTGAAATTACTATCAAACCCGGCATCAGTCTCATAACCAGATCCAGCTGCATCTGTACCAGAACTGACATCTCACCATTGTCCAGCAGGGGGAGAAGGTTCTCCAGAAGGGCATTTCTAATACCTTCCTGAAAGCTATATCCCATCCCCATTGAAATTCCGGTGATCAGCAGAAAGTTTGAAGCTACCGCCGCCAGTACTGTGAAGAGCAGCACCTTAAAGGGAGAGAGTTTTTCCAGCAGGGCCCCGGACATAACAAAGCCCACAAAACCAAAACCCGCTACAGTTATTAAACCCAGTACCGGGGTGATTAAGATGCCGTTGAGCAGAGCCGCAGCAGCAATCATTAAAGCTGCTCTCCTCAAGCCCTGTTTTAAAGCCAGATAAACCACCGGAACCGGCCAGATCAGGGCTGCTGCAAAGCTAAAAAAAGGAAAAAGAATTCCCAGCAGGGATAGTCCCAGGATAACTGCCAGGCAGATTAGAAAGAGTCTTCTGGGATTTGACTTATCTGCTGAGTCCTTATTGCTGTTATCGTTTTTGTTGTTATTCCGGTGCTCCAATGGGAACACCTCCCAAAAATCCTGAAAATATAAAGGTCAGGGCGAATAATAACAGCCGCCCCCTGTCGTTGATTTATTATTAATCCTTAACAAAGGGTAGCAGGGCAACTATTCTTGCCCTTTTAATAGCCCTGGTAATTTCTCTTTGATGCTTGGCACAGGTGCCCGTTATTCTCCGGGGAATTATTTTGCCTCTATCGGTAGTATGCTTCTTAAGCGTTCTGGTGTCTTTATAATCAATCTCTTTATCATTCCCGCAGAAGAAGCAGGATTTATTTCTCCCTCTAGCCATATTCAACCCTCCTATTTAAACTATTTACCTGGTTTTACCAGTTTTACTGCAAAATATCCCTTTTATAAATTTTTTAAAAGGGAACGTCAAAATCTTCATCATTCAGGTCGGCAGTATCCTGGCTGGCGGCATTGTCAAAGTTTTCGGACTTTCTGGAAGCTGAACGTTTATCCTGTCCGCGGTCACTGTTCTTGGGCCAGTCCAGAAATTGCACATTTTGAGCAACCACCTCAGGATCGATATAAGTTCTATTTTCCTTTTCACTTTTCCTGATCTGCAGTCTGCCATCAACAGCAACCAGTCGGCCCTTGCCAAGATGCTCGGCACAGGTCTCAGCTCGTTTTCTCCAGGTTACTATGCTGATAAAATCAACATCACGCTCTCCATCCCTGTTGGTATAATTTCTTTCCACTGCCAGGGTAAAATTGCAGACGGGCGTACCATTGCTGGTATAGCGCAGCTCTGGATCCCGGACCAGCCTCCCGATCAGTATGATCCTGTTTAACATTTATTTCCACCACCCTGAATTTTACTTATCTTTCCGCACAATCAAATAGCGAAGCAGATCGCCAATCAACTTGAAGTTTCTTTCCAGTTCATCAACCGCCTGGGAATCTCCCTGGAAGTCCAGCACCACATAATAACCGCTGAAGAGATCATTAATGGGATAGGCCAGTCTTCTTTCTCCCCACTCATCGATTTCCAAAATTTCTCCCTCATTACCTTCGATGGTGGATTTTATTCTTTCAAGACTTGCCTCCCTCTCTTCCTCGGTCTGTTCCGGGGAGAGCACAAAGGTGGTTTCATAATCTGCTGTCTTTTCCATAACTTTCACCTCCTCCATCCGGTCTTAACGGCTCCAGTTCAATGACTGGAGCATGGCAAGAGTATAATTCTCACTTCACACCTTTCACCATTATAGCATTCTCAATCCAGCTTTGCAATAATTATCTCTGCCAGGCTGCTATTTATGTATTTTATGAATTTATAACTTTCAGCCGGCTCAGAAAACAGCACCCAACCCGGCGGGCAAATTGTTTTTTAAGCAGATAGAGTTTATTTTTTAAAATGAAAGTAGCAGATATCTCCATCCTGGACAGAATAATCCCGGCCGGCCAGTTTTACCTTACCATCATTTTTGGCCTCTTCCATGCTGCTATATCCTTCCCAGGCTTCAAAGTTAATTACCTCGGCCTTGATAAAACCTTCTTCCATATCGGAATGGATCTTGCCTGCAGCTTCAGGTGCCGGCGTGCCCCTGGGAACCCCGGTGGCCCGAACCTCTTCACCGCCGGCCACTGTAAAGAAAGTGATCAGATCCAGCAGATCATAGCTGGCTTTAATGAAGTTTTCCAGGCCCGAATCTCCCTCCTGCTCTGCCAGAAAAATCTCCCTTTCTTCCGGTGTCAGTTCCACCATTTCTCTGGCAAAGAGCACATCAATCAGGACTTTCTCTTCCTGCTCCCGGTCCAGGTAATCTAAAAATTCTTTCCGATATTTATCAGCCTGAGACTGCTGATCTTTCACATTTCCCACATAGAGGACCGGCTTGGCCGTCAGCAAAAAGAGCTCCGGCAGCATCTTCTGCTGGAGATCGGTTAACTCCTGCTTTCTCACCGGTATGCCTTTCTCCAGCTCAGCCTGCATTTTTTGCAGGGCTTCTTCTTCCTCCCGGTACTTTTTCTCGCCGGTTTTCTGCATTTTAACCGTTTTTTCCTTTCTTTTTTCAATGGTCTTCAGGTCAGCAGCTATTAGCTCCTGTTTGATTACCTCAATATCCCTTAAAGGTTCAATCGTACCCATTACATGAGAGATATTATCGTCCTCAAAGAGTCTGACAATCTGGACAATAGCATCAACCTCTCTAATCCGGGCTAAAAACTGATTTCCCAGACCCTCCCCCCGGCTGGCACCCTTTACCAGCCCGGCAATATCAATAAATTTTATGGTTGAAGGGGTGCACCTGTCAGGCTGGTAGTGGCGGCAGAGCGCCTCCAGCCTTTCGTCTTTAACCTCTATCACTCCCACATTGGAATCTACCGTACAAAAGGGATAGTTTTCTGCGGCAACTTCCTTTTCAGTCAGGGCGGTAAACAGGGTCGATTTGCCCACATTGGGCAGTCCTACCAGGCCTAATTCCACCATCATTCCCCCTCTCTGTCCAGAATTTCCCTCAGGGCCTTTTCAAATTTTTTTCTTTTAAAACTCACAATTCGGCCGCAGTTCAGGCATTTAATTTTAACATCCATACCTATCCTGATAAGTTCCCAGCTGTTGCTGCCGCAGGGGTGGGGCTTTTTCATTTTAACCATTACCCCCGGCTGCAACTCCCCCTGGCTGTCCTTCACGGGAAACACCTCCCTCTCTTCAGTTCAAAACCAGCAAAAACCAGTAGAGCAGTCCCAGAAGAACCAGGCCGCTCAAAATTATCGGAATCATGCAGCCCGGTTCTTTATAGAGAGGACCATCTGACTTCTGAGAAAAGGCCAGGGTGCCATGCTTGCGAGCCTTCTTGAGATACTTAACCGACTCCTTAATCTCACCTTCCTCCCGCAGAATTACCCCCATATTATTATAGGCCGGGCCGTATTCCTCGTTTTTAGCTATGGCCTGCTGGTAAAGCTCCTTGGCCTGGTGAAAATTCCCCTCCGATTTTTTCAGGCTGCCCAGGTTGGTTAAGGCCGGAGGATATTCAGGATCCATCTCCAGGGTGCTCTTCAATTCCTCCCGCGCTTTATCCTGCTCATCCTGTTTGATAGCAAGAACCGCCAGTTTATTACAGGCCGGGGCAAAGCTATCATTTAATCTTAAAATCTCCTGGAACAGAGCTTCTGCCTCCTCATATTCACCCTGATCCATCTTCTGGCAGGCTTCTTCATATTTATTCTTCAGCAGTTCTGAAGACTTCTCCAGATAATCCTTCTCCCGCATAGCAATCATCCTCAAATCAGGTTATTCTTCACGTCGGCTAACTAGCTAAAAATCTCAGCATAATTTAAAAAATGTTTAACATATAATAAATTATAACACAGATAATAATAGATAAAAAGCGCCCCTGCCGTTAAAGCGGCAGGGACGCCTGTGTAGCTAATATTTTAACCAGCATTTTAAACTATCACCAGCATCTTAAATCCTTACCATCTTAAATCAGGATTTCTGGCTGCTTTGGCCTCATCCAGCCTGCGCACCACGGTATTGTGCGGGGCGTTTTCCACCAGTTCCGGTTCTTCCTCTATTTCCCGTGAAATAATTTTCATGGTCTCAATAAACCTGTCCAGCGACCTTAAGTTCTCGGTCTCGGTAGGTTCAACCATCATTGCTTCCTTAACAATCAGCGGGAAGTAAATGGTGGGAGCATACTGCTCATAATCAAGCAGCCGCTTGGCGATATTTACCGTGGTAATCCCATCCTTTTTCTGCCGCGAGCCTGACAGGACAAATTCATGCAGGCTGTCGGAAGCAAAGGGAAGTTCATAGGTGTCTTTCAGTTTATGCTTCATGTAGTTGGCATTTAAAACCGCATTTTCGGTTATTTCCTTCAGGCCTTCTCCCCCGGCTGTCCTGATATAGGCATAGGCTCTCAGCATAACACCATAGTTCCCGTGAAAGGCATGAACCTTGCCCATGGTATCAGGTCTGTCATAATCCCAGTAATATTCAGAACCATTCTTCTTCAGCACCGGAACCGGCAGATAGGGAGCCAGCCTCTCCTTGACCGCTACAGGACCGGAACCCGGTCCGCCACCGCCGTGAGGAGTGGAGAAGGTTTTATGGAGATTATAGTGAATAACATCAAATTCCATATCCCCCGGTCGGGCATAGCCCAGCACGGCATTCATGTTGGCGCCATCGTAATAGAGCAGCCCCCCGGCCTCGTGGATCATCTGCTGAATCTCGCAGATGTCCTTTTCAAATATCCCCAGGGTATTGGGATTGGTCAGCATCAGAGCCGCCACATCATCATCCACCGCTTCTCTCAGAGAATCCAGATCAACCATGCCTCTTTCATTGGATTCTATCTCCACCACATCAAAGCCGGCCATGGTGCCGCTGGCGGGGTTGGTACCGTGAGCTGAATCCGGCACGATTACCTTGGTTCTCTCCTCACCCCGCTTTTCGAAGTACTTTCTAATAATCATCAGCCCCACATATTCTCCATGGGCTCCCGAGGCCGGCTGCAGAGAAACTTCATCCATGCCGCTAATTTCAGCCAGATACTGCTTCAGCTTATAGAGAATCTCGAGACTACCCTGGACATACTTTTCCTTCTGGTGAGGATGAATATTGGCCAGGTTGGGAATCCGGGCTACATCCTCGTTAATCTTGGGATTATACTTCATGGTGCAGGAACCCAGGGGATAAATCCCAGAATCCACTCCATAATTCATGTTGGAAAGACTGGTAAAATGTCTGACAGCATCAACTTCACTGACCTCGGGCAGCTCTGCCGCTTCCTTTCTTACCGTACCGGCAGGTAGCCGCTCCCCGGGGTTTTCTTCAGGCACATCAAGTTCCGGCAGGGAATAGCCCTTTCTCCCCGGACTTCCATATTCCTTAATTAAGGGTTCAGTCATTGAGAACCACCTCCAGGCTCCTGACATAGTTATCCAAATCCTGGCGAGTTTTCTTCTCGGTCACACAGACCAGCAGCCCCTTCTGGTCGGTCATCTCGGCCAGATTAACCCCGGGCAGAATATCCTTTTCACACATCTTCTGCTCGACCTCTTCCAGAGAAGTTTCCGGCCTGTCAATTTTAAGCCAGAATTCATTAAAGTGATTGTCCTGATTAACCACTTCTACGCCTTCAATCTCTGCCAGTCTGGCTCTCAAATATCGGGTTTTCTGGTAACACTGATTGGCAACCTCCTGAATACCTTTCTTGCCCATGGTAGCCAGGTATATGGCTGCCATCAGGGCATTTAAAGCCTGATTGGTACAGATATTGGAAGTTGCTTTTTCCCTCCGGATATGCTGTTCTCTGGTCTGCATAGTCATAACATAACCGGTTTCACCTTCAACGTCTTCAGTCTTTCCGACCAGTCTACCAGGAAGCTGTCTCAACATTCTTCTATCATCCTTAATGGCCATATAACCCAGGTTGGGCCCCCCGTAATTAACGCCATTGCCCAGGGGCTGTCCTTCTCCTACCACTATATCGGCACCAAACTCTCCTGGAGGATTCAGGAGACCCAGAGCAATGGGGTTGGCCACCACTATCAGCAGGGTCTTCTTTAAATTTTCCAGCAGTTCGGCAATCTTTTCCATTTCCTCCAGAGAACCGTAAAAATTAGGATACTGAACCACAAGCGCTGCAGTGTCATCATCCAGCTCTTCTGCCAGAGAATCCAGATTCAGCTGACTGCCCTGCAGAGGAACATTCAGGAATTCAACACCGTGAGGTTCGCCATAGGTCCGAGCTACATTACGGTAAGCAGGATGAACAGTTTTGGGGAGTATCACCCTGCTATTGCGGGTATGGCGTCGGGCCATAATAACTGCCTCTCCCAGAGCTGAGGCTCCATCAAGCAGAGAGGCATTGGAAATTCCCATGCCGGTAAGCTCGCAGATCATGCTCTGATATTCATACATGGCCTGCAGGGTTCCCTGGCTCAATTCAGCCTGATAGGGAGTATAGGCGGTGTAAAATTCAGACCTCAGGATCAGGTGATCGATTATCGAGGGGATATAATGATCATAGGAACCTGCTCCCAGATAGCTATCGAATTTGCTTAAATCCAGGTTCTTTGCCGCTTTCTCCTGAACCAGCTCCATAAGCTCCAGTTCGGAAAGCGCCTCAGGAATATCAAAGGGGCGATCAAACCTGATATTTTCAGGAATAGCCTGAAAAAGGTCTGAAATTTCCTCCACACCTATCTCCTGCAGCATTTTTTTCTGCTCGGGTGGTGTGTTAGAAATATATTTCATTTAATTTAAGCCTCCTCCTCCAAAAACTCCTGGTATTCCTCGGTATCCATCAGCTCATCCAGTTCTTCCTCATCAGAAAGCTTGATTTTAACAATCCAGCCCCCCTGATAGGGCTCATCATTAACCAGCTCGGGCTGATCCAGCAGCTTTTCATTGATTTCGGTAATTTCACCACTCACCGGAAGATAGAGATCGGAAACTGCCTTGACCGATTCAATAACTCCAAAATTGTCATGCTGTTGAAATTCATCGCCTACCTCAGGCAGCTCAACAAAGACAATATCTCCCAGTTCCTCCTGGGCAAAGTCGGTGATTCCGGTGGTTCCCACACCATTTTCAACCTTTAACCACTCATGATCCTCGGTATAATATAAACCTTCTGGTACATTCATTCTTATCCCTCCTGATTAATATTAAATAAATGGAGTTTCAACTACTCCAGCAGCCACCAGCCGGCTTCTGATCTTAATTTTAATTTCTTCCCCGGGCCGGGCATGGGCACTTTCCACATAACCCAGGCCGATATTTTCCTTGAGACTTGGGGAATAGCTTCCAGAAGTAACATGGCCGATCTCCTCTTCACCCGTTGATAGTATCGGATAATTATGCCTAGCAATTCCCCGATCTTTGAGGATAAAACCCACCAGTTTGCGGGAAAGACCGGCTTCTTTAATCCTTTCCAGCACTTCTTTGCCGACAAAATCCTCCTTGTCAAATTTAACAGTCCAGCCCAGGCCGGCCTCCAGGGGATTGGTGTCCCTGCTGATATCATTGCCGTAAAGACAGAGACACTTTTCCAGCCTGAGAGTATCGCGGGCCCCCAGTCCTGCCGGTTTGAGGCCTGCCTCTTCTCCAGCTTTAAGCAGTGACTGCCAGATCCTCTCAGCTTCCCCGGGATCAAAATAAAGCTCAAAGCCGTCCTCGCCGGTATAACCGGTCCGGGAAACCAACATGTTCAGGCCATCAACTTCAATTTTGCTGAAGCTAAAAGCCGGCATATCATCCAGGCCGGCAGATGTCAGCTGGCTTAAGATCTCTTCCGATCTGGGCCCCTGCAGGGCAAGCAGAGCATAATCCCGGGAGAGATCTTCTGCCTCTACTTCCCCGGAAAACTCAGCCGCCCGTTCGGTAATCCAGTCAAAATCCTTTTCCGTATTGGAAGCATTGACCACCAGAAAATATCTATCTTCCTCTATTTTATAAACCAGCAGATCATCAACTATTCCTCCTTCGAGATAACACATGGGGGAATAAACC
>LKMJ01000640.1_pt1 | contig 27866 bp, 25 predicted proteins | sample 643391 | NCBI WGS metagenome assembly LKMJ01 (sample SAMN04112250, study PRJNA286221) | soda lake metagenome | biome: soda lake; feature: Kulunda Steppe; material: water; isolation source: sample PL-Br10 brine of Picturesque Lake | place: Russia: Kulunda steppe | collected 2010-07 | reverse complement strand
TACATCCCCAGACCTCCGGTAACTTTTAAAACTTCACCGGTAATGTAAGATGCTCTCCCGGAAGCCAGAAATAACACGGCCTCCGCCACATCTTCAGGCTCTCCCGTTCTCTGCAGCGGAACCCTGTTCAGCATTTCCTTTTTGATTTTGTCCGGCATCTCCCCGGTCATTTCAGTGGCAATAAAGCCCGGAGCTACTGCATTAACGGTTATATTACGGCCGGCCACCTCCCGGGCCAGAGATTTAGTAAATCCCACTATGCCGGCTTTGGAGGCAGCATAGTTGGTTTGGCCGGCATTACCTATCAGACCAATTATTGAGGAAAGGTTGATGATTCTGCCTGACCTCTGCTTCATCATGGGTCGGACTGCTGCTTTGCTGCAGTTAAAGGTCCCCCCCAGGTTCACCCTGAGGGTCTCATGCCAGTCCTCTTCCTTCATTCTCATCAGCAGGGTATCCCGGGTTATTCCTGCATTATTAACAAGTATATCAATACTCTCAAACTCATGCAAGCAGCTCTGAATTAATTTTTGAGCCTGATCAGCCTGGCTAACATCGGCCTGGCTGATGATAACGCTGTTATCACCTTCCCGGGAAGCAATACTTTCCGCTACCGCTTCTGCCCGGCTTCTGCTTTCTGCCCGGGAATGATTTAACACCAAATCAGCCCCGGCGGCTGCCAGCTTTCGGGCTATCGCTGCTCCTATGCCCCGGGAGCTTCCCGTTACTACAGCTGCCTTACCTGTCAGATCAATCATGTTCCCAGCTCCTCAATAACCTGCCTGACTTCAGCAGGGTTTCTGGTAGTAAATGATTTTACCGATTTATCTATTCTCCGCAGGAGTCCTTTAAGAACATCACCCGGACCTACCTCCACAAAGACTTCTATGCCCTGGGCTATCATATATTCCATTGAATCCACCCAGAGAACACTGGAATTAAGCTGCTCCAGCAAATTCTTTTTGATTTCCCGGGCTGAAACTGTAGCCTCAGCAGTTACATTGGCAACCAGGGGAACTCTGGCATCACTGATATCAACCTTATCCAGCTCCGCCTTCAATCTGGCCGCAGCCGGCTCCATCAGGCTGGAGTGAAAGGGGCCGCTGACGGGAAGTTCTATCACCCTCCGGGCTCCCCTTTCCCGGGCTATTTCCATAGCTTCTTTGATCAATTCCTTCTCTCCGGAAATCACCATCTGTTTTGGGGTATTTATATTGGCCAGTTCACAAACTCCATTAACCCCGGCACAGATTTCCTCCAGGTTCTCTTTTCTCAGACCGATGATTGCAGCCATGGAACCCAGCCCGGCCGGAAGAGCCTCTTCCATGGCTCTGCCCCGGGCCCGTACCAGCTTTAAACTCTCGGAAAAGGAAATTGCGCCGGCAGCCGTCAGAGCGCTGTATTCCCCCAGACTGTGGCCGGCCACCATGGCAGGTGTTATTCCCGATTCCTCCAGCAGTCCATTGACGGCCGAACTTAAAAGAAATATTGCCGGCTGGGTATTTTCAGTCAAATTCAGATCAAATTCCGGCCCTTGAAAGCAAAGCCGCTTTAAATCCAGATCCAGTATCTCCTCAGCCCTGGCAAAATAATCCCTGACCATCTCAAACTCCTGATATAACTCCTCTCCCATTCCCACGTTCTGAGAACCCTGCCCGGGGAAGATAAAGGCTATTTTATTTTCCATCTCTTTCGGCCCCCCCGCTGCTGGCACTGACTCTCCAGAAGCTGCCGGGCTTCTCTGATCATGCTCTCAATTATTTCACCGGCCGGTAAAACTTCTTCAATCAGGCCAGCAATCTGACCTGCCATCACACTGCCCTCATCCACTTTACCTTCACAGACCGCCTGACGAAGCCTATCTTCACCAAATTCCTCAATTTCTTCCGGGTCGCAGCCCCGAGCTTCCATTTTTTCCAGTTCTCTGGTAAAAATATTTTTCAGGACCCGGACCGGGTGGCCGGTAGATCGACCGGTAACCACGGTGCTTCTATCTCTGGCCTTGATAATGGCTTCCTTATACTCCTGAGAGGCAGTGCATTCCTCACAGCAGACAAATCTGGTTCCCAGCTGTACTCCCTGAGCTCCCAGGGTTAAAGCTGCCAGCAGACCGCGGCCGTCGGCAATTCCCCCGGCTGCAATCACAGGAACATCCACTGCATCCACGATCTGCGGTATCATCGCCATGGTATTGAGCCTGCCTACATGACCGCCGGCCTCACCCCCCTCGGCAATAACTCCCGAGATATCCAGCCGGGCCATTCTTCTGGCCAGGGCTACCGAAGAGACCACCGGTACAACCAGACAGCCTGCCTCTTTGAACCGGGAAATATACTTGCCGGGATTGCCTGCTCCGGTAGTAATTACCGGAACTTCCTCTCTGGTAACCAGTTCAACAATCTCCTCCACAAAAGGAGAAAGAAGCATAACATTAACACCAAAGGGTTTATCAGTAATGGTCCTTACCTTGTCTATTTCTTCGGCAACCACTCCAGCAGGAGCATTTCCGGCTCCAATTACCCCCAGACCTCCAGCAGCAGAGACAGCGCCTGCCAGTTCACCGGTGGCTACCCAGGCCATTCCTCCCTGAATAACCGGATAATCAATTCCTAAATTTTGACACAGTTCTGTTTGAAATAAACCTTCCATCTATTATCTGCCTCCTTTATTCCACTCCATCACCGCAGCCGCCCAGGTCAATCCTGCTCCAAAGGCCACCAGCACCAGAATATCGCCGTCATTTATTCTGCCGCTCTCAACAGCTTCCTGCAGGGCAATCGGTACAGAAGCGCTGGAAGTATTACCATACTCCGGTAGATTAATGATTACATCTTCATCCTTTAATTCCAGTCGTTTAGCAGCGGCTTTGATAATTCTGGTATTGGCCTGATGGGGAACAAAAAAGTCCACATCCCCGGGCTTAAGATTGGCCTTCTCCAGTACCCGGAGAGATGCTTCACCCATGGTTTTAACAGCAAAACGAAAGACCTGATTGCCCTCCATTTTAATATAATGCATCCCCTTTTCCAGAGTACTGCGGGATGGCGGATTGAGAGAACCTCCGGCCGGAAGATAGAGGCTGTCAGCTCCGCTGCCATCGGAACCCAGTTCGGTAGCCAGCACTCCTCCTGATTCTGCCGGCTGCAGCACGGCAGCACCTGCTCCATCGCCAAAGAGGATACAGGTCGACCTGTCCTCCCAGTCGACAATTTTGGAAAGGGTTTCTGCCCCCACCACCAGAATATTATCATAGGTTCCCGAAGCAATAAACTGCTCTGCCACACTCAGTCCATAGACAAAACCCGAACAGCCTGCCTCCAGATCAAAGGCAGCAGCCCCTCCGGCTCCCAGCTCCTGCTGAAGCAGGCAGGCTGTGGCCGGGAAAAACATATCGGGAGTAACGGTGGCCACCAGAATTAAGTCCAGCTTGTCGGCCTCCAGTCCAGCATCCTTTAGGGCTCTTCTGCTGGCCTTGAGCGCCAGTTCGGAACAGGGAGTATCCTCGGCTGCTATATGTCTCCTTTCAATTCCGGTTCGCTGAACTATCCATTCATTGCTGGTATCGACCATTTCTTCCAGATCATAATTGCTTAAAATCTTTGGGGGCACATATTTACCCACTCCGGTTATCGTTGCTTTCCTGGTCATTATTTACACCTTCCTCAGTTATTTCTGAGGCAATGACTAAAACTATCTTCTGCTCGATTGTTTTTCTTGCCACTCGAATGGCATTAAAAATAGCAGTTTCATCAGAACTACCATGACAGATTATTACATTGCCTTTAAGTCCCAGCAGGGGAGCGCCCCCGTACTGTTTATAATCCAGTTTGTTTTTCATGTTTTTTAAGTCTTTTTTAACCAGCAGAGCTCCCAGCCTGGCCAGGGTATTGCTGGTTAAGGCTTCTTTAAGTTCCGAGAAAATAAAATCAGCCAGCCCTTCAGAAGTTTTTAAAATAACGTTTCCCGTAAAGCCATCGGTAACTATTACATCATATTCTCCGGTAAAGATATCCCTTCCCTCAACATTCCCGGCAAAGTTGGTTACTGTGTCATCGCTGGATATAAGTTCATGAGCTTCGGCTGTCAGTTTGCTGCCCTTGCCCTCTTCCTCGCCCACGCTCATCAGGCCCAGCCTGGGATTATCTCTTTCCAGGATCAGCCGGGAATAGATCTGGCCCATGACAGCAAATTGCTGCAGGTACTTGGGCTCGGCATTGGCATTGGCCCCCATATCAAGCAGCAGAGTCGAGCCCTTTCTCCCGGGAAAAATAGTAGAAATTGCCGGCCTTTTGATTCCCGGAAGACGGCCAATTTTTAAAATTCCAGCAGCCAGGGAAGCTCCGGTGCTGCCGGCAGAAATCAGTGCCTGATATCCCTCATTTTTTACCAGTTCTGCCGCCACAGCAATGGAGGCACCCTTTTTCCTTCTCAGAGCCAGAGCCGGCTTTTCCTCCCCGGTAATGACCTCCTCAGCCTGTCTGAGATTGAGCCGGTCTTCGGGACAATTCTCCGGTAAAAACTCAGTAATTTTTTTCTCATCACCAACTAGAGTTAGTTCAATATCGGCAAACTTTCTGATAGCCAGGAGTGCCCCCCCAACATTGACTTCGGGTGCCTGGTCTCCCCCCATGGCATCTATGGCAATCTTCACTTTACCACCGCCCTGTTATTATCCGTAACCACAACATTACAGCCTGTTTTAAAAAAGCTAATAAAATAAAAAAAATAACTTACAGAAAATAAAAAAATCTCGTTCCCTGTGAATATGTAAAGCCTGCAGTAGGACTGCAGGCTAAACAAGCTGTTATTCTTCTTTATCGATGGTTACTACCTGTCGTCCTTTATAATGACCGCATTCCGGACACACCCTGTGCGGTAAAATCATCTCCAGACAGTTGGAGCATTCAACTAAATTGGGAGAATGCAGTTTTTTATGTGTCCTTCTTTTTCTTTTTCTGGTTTTTGAAGTTCTCCTCTTGGGAACAGCCATTAGAACACCTCCTTTACAGCAACAATCTAAACCTTATGCCATTCCGGTGATATTAATTTATGCCAGTACCGGAGTTATTTAACTGTCATCAAAAAACTGCTCAAGCTTAGCCAGTCGAGGATCCGGTTCTTCCTGGCTGCAGTCGCAGGATTCCTGATTGAGATCGGCTCCACACTGACTGCAGATTCCCTGACAATCGCTGTCACAGAGAGCTTTAATTGGAATGGCCAGAATCAAAACCTCGTGGATATAACTGCTGATGTCAACCTTGCTGATCTCGGCAATTTCCTCGGCAGGAATGGTGAAATTTAATTCCCTGTCAACCTCCTGCTCAAATTCCTGAAGACAGCGGCTGCATTCCAGAATAAATTTGCCTGATAATTTTCCGATAAAGATAAAACTGTCAGATTCCTTATAGACTGTGAGAGAAACCTCAAAATCGGCTGGAATTTTAACTTCCCGGTTGAAGTAATCAATATTGTCGGGACTGTAGCAGTCAGAGAATTTCTTAAAAGAACCCTTTTCTTTTAATTCTCCCAGGTTCACATACAAAGTCCTTCCCTCCATAGTTGACAGATTCTCTTATAATCAAGGATAATTATACCTTATCACGTCCGTTTATGTCAAGAATTATTCCCTAGCTTCTACTATTTTGGCTGTGTCTCTGGCAATTACCAGTTCTTCATTGGTGGGAATCACAAAAACCTTAACCCGGGACCCGGGGGTAGAAATCTCAACCTCCGCTCCTCTGGCATTATTTTTGCTTTCATCCAGTTTAAAACCTAAAAATTCTAGATTCTCCAGAATAGCTGCCCTGATAGCTCCATCATTTTCGCCAATTCCAGCAGTAAAAACAATGGCATCTGTTCCACCCATGGCAGCAGCATAAGCTCCGATGTATTTTTTTACCCGGTAGTTGAAAACCTTTTCAGCCAGCCGGGCCCGCTTGTTACCCTGCTGAGCTGCTTCCGAGACATCCCGGGAATCATTACTGATGCCGGAAATACCCAGCAGTCCACTCTCTTTGTTCATAATGCTGTCCACCTCTTCCGGCTCCAGCCCCTCTTTTTTCTGCAGGAATGGAACAATAGCCGGATCAATATCACCGCATCTGGTACCCATAACCAGACCTTCCAGCGGAGTCAGACCCATGCTGGTATCAACCGACCTGCCCAGATCTACAGCGGCCACACTGGCTCCATTGCCCAGATGACAGGTAATAATTTTCAGTTCTTCCAGGTTTTTATCCATGAGCTCAGCAGCTCTCCGGGAGACAAATTTATGGGAGGTTCCGTGAAAACCATAGCGTCTTATCCCGTACTTCTGATAATACTCATAGGGCAGGGCATAAATATAGGCCTCCTCCGGCATGGTCTGATGAAAGGCCGTATCAAATACTCCCACCTGAGGTTTATCGGGCATCAGTTTCTGGCACTCCTTGATGCCGGCCAGATTGGGAGGATTATGCAGGGGGGCCAGATCGGAAACCTCTTCTATTTTCTCAACAACCTCGGAGGTAATCAGCACCGAATCAGCAAACTTTTCTCCTCCGTGAACTACCCTGTGCCCTAGGGCATTGATCTCATCCATGTCTTTCAGCACTCCCTTTTCCTCATCCTGAAGGGCATCAATAACCAGGCTGATTCCCCGGGAATGATCAGGAACATCTTCCTGCCACAGGATTTCCTCACCCTCTATGTTTTCCTGCTCCAGAAAGGAATCCGCTATTCCGATTCTTTCCACGATTCCTCTGGCCAGCACACTCTCATCTTCCATGTTAAACAGCTGATATTTAATCGAAGAACTTCCACTATTTAAGACCAGCACCTTCATTTTTTATCACCTCTTGGTTTTATTTCTGGTTGGTTTTCTTCTGGTATATTAGTGCCATATTAAAAAGTTTTACTCCAGAGCTGGACCCAATTTCAGTTAGCGCTTCAGCTGATTATATTAAATTCTAATTCAACTAGATCCGAATTCATAATTTATCCCTGATAGTCTGGCTGAAATTAGTTGGACTGCAGTACGGTGATGGCAACCAGGTTAACGACATCATCAACCGAGCAGCCCCGGGAAAGGTCATTAACCGGACGGTCCATTCCCTGCAGTATCGGTCCGACTGCTTCAGCTCCCGCCAGGCGCTGAAGCAACTTATAACCGATATTGCCGGACTGCATATCAGGAAAAATCAAAACATTGGCCCGCCCTGCCACCAGGCTGTTAGGTGCCTTACTTTTGGCAATTTCAGCCACCAGGGCAGCATCAGCCTGCAGTTCTCCATCAATTTCAAACTCCGGAGCCATTTTCCGGGCCCTATTGGTGGCCCTTCTCACCTTTGATACCAAAGGGTGCCTGGCACTTCCATGGGTTGAGAAGGACAGCATGGCCACCACGGGATCGATATCCAGCAGTTTTTTGGTATTCCGGGCTGTGCTGACGGCTATCTCTGCCAGTTCCTCATCATTTACCTCCGGATTGACAGCACAGTCTGACATCACCAGAATCCCTTTCTCTCCAAACTCATCCCGGGTCAAAACCATAATAAATGCTCCCGAAACAATCGATATTTCTGCTTTGGTTTTGATGGTTTGGAGAGCCGGGCGCAAAACCCTGCCGGTGGGATTGGCAGCCCCGGCAACCATGCCATCAGCTTTACCGGCTGCCACCATTAAAGTTCCGAAATAGAGAGGGTTAGAAGTTTTCTTTCTGGCCTTCTCTCTATCAATTCCCTTATGATGACGCAGCTCATACATAAGTTCAGCAAGTGCCGCTTTTTCCTCAGTTTCGCTGGCCGGATTTATGACCTGGCAGTTAGCAATATCCAGACCCAGGTCTTGAGCTCTGCCGGCAAGTTCGCTCTCATCCCCCAGCAAAATAACTTCGGCAATTCCTTCCTGCTTTATCTGGCAGGCTGCCTGGAGAATCCTGTCATCCTCTCCCTCGGGCAGAACAATTTTGCTGTTAAATTTTCTGGCTTTTTGCTTAAAACATTCAATTATATCCATATCCTTAACCCCCCTTGCAATTTGCTGTCCAGGAGCAGATTATAAAAATTAAAATCCTTCTCCTGAAAAACTGACCCGCTGCAGAAAAATTTGCCGCTTGTTACTCAATTTGATAAAATTAGACAAACAGCCGGCTGAATTATATTCAGTACCAGCTTTGATCGAACCATTGGATTAAATTTACTCTAAATTTACCGTAAAATTTACGATCAGCTTGTTCGCCGGTTATTATTATCAATAGAAACCTATAATATAATTACTGGATCAAAAAGAATAATCCTTTTTTATTGTACAAAAAATCACAAGTACTGCAACTGACAAAATTAATAATATTGCCAATTTATTTTAAGGAGAGAGAAAAAAATGACTGCTACTGGAATTATAACAGAATATAACCCCTTTCACAATGGTCACCTCTATCATCTCAAAGAAACCAGAAAAATAGGGAGTGAACAGCCGGTAATTGCCGTAATGAGCGGCAACTTTACCCAGCGAGGTCAGCCTGCCTGCTTTGACAAATGGCTGAGGGCCGAAATGGCGGTCAGGGCCGGAGTGGACCTGGTGCTGGAACTGCCGATGGCTGCGGCTGTTCGCAGCGCTGAATTTTTTGCTGAAGGAGCCCTGAAAACCCTGACAGTCACCGGTCTGGTCACCGATATAGTTTTTGGCAGTGAAAGCGGCCGGCTCGAACCTCTTGATAGGATAGCCAGCCTCCTGGTAGAGGAATCTGAGACCTTCCAGTCCGGCCTGCAGAAATATTTAAGAGAGGGCTATTCCTTCCCCCGGGCCAGAACCCGGACCATAGCTGACCTGCTCCCGGGAAAAATCAGTCCGGAAAATACCATAACCGGCCCCAACAATATTCTGGGAATAGAATACTTAAAAATAATTAAAAAATATAATCTGAATATTACCCCCCATACCATTGCCCGCCGGGAAGCAGGCTATCATGATGACAAACCAAAAACCGGCAGTATTGCCAGTGCCACAGCTATCCGAAATATCATTTATCAAAATTTGGGAAGTAAAGAGAAGGAAATCAGCCGAGTATTATCTAAAATCAAAGGATATGTACCGGAAACCACCGTGAAAATGATAAAGAGGGCTCTAGCAGAAGGAGAGGGACCTGCTGATCTGGAGAAGTTTCAGAACATGGTGAAGTTTATTCTCATCAGGGCAACCCGCCAGGAACTGCTGGAAGTACCGGCCCTGAATCAGGATCTGGTAAATTCTCTGCTCAAAGCCCGCCGTCAGGAACAGACCTATCAGAATCTGCTGGACTCCCTGACCTCACCCACTTACCCCGGTACCAGAATTCAGCGGGCCTTTATTCAGGCATTTTGCCGGCTTACCGGCAGCAGGCTGGAAAACCTGGCAGCAAAATTCCCGCCCTATCTCAGGGTTCTGGCTCTGGGCAGTCGGGGGGAATCTCTGCTGGCCGAACTGGACTGTCAGTCCGGGGTTCCGGTAATAATCAATCCCGCCAGCTTTATTGCCGAACCAGATCTCAAAAGCCGGGATCCTCTGACCCTGCATCTCAGTCTGGAGATTCTGGCCAGCGACATTTACGGCTGTCTCCGGCCTGCCTCCAGAACAGCACAGAGCGGTCAGGATTTCACCCGGTCCCTGATAAAATATTAAAGCTTTAGTTTTCTCAGCAGTTCAGTAAAGGATTCCACTTTAATTATCTCAATATCATTAAAAAGCTCGATATCTCCGGGAAGATCGGCAGAAATAATAAAAAGTTCAGCTCCCAGTTCAACAGCAGACTGGAATTTCAATCTGACTCCATCCACCTGGCCTATGTCTCCCCGGTAGTTAATTGTTCCGCTGCCGGCAATCTTTCTACCTCCGGTTATATCCTCTTCAGTCAGCTGATTATAGATCTCCAGGGCAAACATCACTCCGGCCGAGGGACCAACAAGGTTGCTGGGTGCAAAACTTACCCGTTCCGGCATCTCATAGTCCAGGCCGGCTGAGGTTATATATATACCCAGGGAAGACCTTTCCGGATCTTCCTCGAATTCTCTGGTAACAACCTCAACTTCTCTTTCTTCTCCGTTTCGTAAAATTTTCAGTCTGAGTTCACTGCCCGCTGGAAAACTTCTAATTACCTGCTGGGCCTCTGAGGGCATCTCAACTGTACTGTCCTCAATCTCTATGATTATATCTCCCGGCCTGAGGATATCTACAGCCTTGCTCTCTTCCATAACCTGAACGATTTCAACTCCCTGACTGGATATTACAACTTCATAACCTGCTTCCCGGTAGGCTGCTGCCTGAGCTTCCAGCTGACTATCCTCCATCAGCCGGGACATGAATTCCAGATACTCCATCTCCGACATCTCGGAAGGAATGGTGGCCTCAACCGGTGTTAGCTCTCTTTCCTCCCGGTCAGGCATGAGAAAAAATATTCCGAGATCCCAGAAGGTTGCTCTCCTCTGACCGACTGCAGTCAGATAAAATTCTCCCCAGCCCTCCTCCCGGTGTCCATCTTCTACCTCAATAATTTCCTGGACTGCCTTAGGGGGAGCAGATTCAATAATATAGTATCCTGAAGGAATAATATTAACAGCCACAAATAACAGCAGCAGAAGCCCAATTATTTTATAGCGGGTGGGCACCCGGGGACCCGCAGTTTCCCTGCCGGCTTTTATCTCTTCTGTCAGAAAATCTTCTCTGCTTTCTTCATCCCTTTCTCTCATCCCCATCACTACCTCTCAAAAAATCACTATCTTAACAGCAGCTCATTAACTCCCAATAAATCATTTGTCCCTGGTAAAGCTTTTAATATACTTTTTAATATACTAATATACAGCTGCCTGACTGTCAGCTCTGGGCTCAACAGCAGCCAGCAGTGCTCCGTTTTCAAGATCCTGAAGTATTATCTGTCCCCGGCCAAAGCCTCCAGCCCGGGTGCTGATCTCTATCTCATGGCCCCGCCTTTCCAGTTCTCCGGCCAGATATTCCGGAAAACCGGCCTCCAGCACCACCTGCTTTCCCTGCTGCCAGCGCCAGCGGGGGGCATCCAGAGCCTCCTGGGGATTACAGCCGTAATCCACCATATTCTGTATTACCTGAAGGTGACCCTGGGGCTGCATGAATCCCCCCATCACACCAAAGGGACCGAGATATTCACCCTGCTTGCGGTAAAAGCCCGGAATAATGGTATGGTAGGGTCTTTTACCTGCTTCAGGATAATTGACAGACTCCCGGTCCAGAACAAAGTTATAACCTCTGTTATGCAGAGAAATACCTGTTTCCGGCACCACGATCCCGGAGCCAAATCCGGTATAATTACTCTGGATAAAAGAAACCAGATTGCCCCGGTCATCGGCAGCAGCCAGATAAACTGTTCCGCTGCGGTCTATCTCCCCAGGCTGAAATATCCGGGCCTCTTCCCTGATTTCCTGCCGGCGCTGCTTCAAATATTCCTCCTCCAGCAAGATTTCCGGTCTAACCATCAAATTTTCCGGATCTCCGATGTGTTCCCTGCCATCAGCAAAGGCCAGCTTTAGGGCCTCAATTCTGACATGCAGTTCTTCCCCGCTGCCAGGATAGGCAAACTCAAATCCCTCCAGAATTTTTAAGGCCTGCAGGGCTATCAAACCCTGGCCATTGGGAGGAAGTTCGAAGATTTCATGACCTCGATACTCAATTTTTAAAGGCTCAACCTCCCTTGGCTGATAACCAGCCAGGTCACTGAAATTTAGATATCCTCCTGTTCTTTCTGCAAAATCAGCGATTCTTTCCGCCAGCTGACCCCGGTAAAAATCCTCCACTCCAGCCTGACGCAGGCGCCTGAAGGTCTCAGCCTGCCGGGGAGACCCCCAGATTTCTCCCGGCCGGGGAGCCCGGCCCCTAAGCGAAAAACTTTCCAGAAAATTCTCTCTGAATTCACCTGAAAGTTCAGCCTTGTAACTTTCCAGGGCCCGCTCCCAGTTAGCAGATACCACCGGGGATACCGGAAAACCCTTACTGGCATAATACCAGGCCGGTCTCAGGATTGTATCCCAGTCCAGGCTGCCGTAATTATCACGGAGATGCTGCCAGCCTGCCAGCTGACCCGGCACCGTCACCGCCTGCCAGCTGTAGGGATCAAGCCGGTCAGCTTCAGCTGTTTTTTGCCCTCTCGAATCAGCCGAAGCAGCTTTACTCTGCTTCTCCAGGGTGAAATTTTCCGGCAGATAACCGCTGGCGTTCAGACCCCTGATTTTATCATCAGCTTTAAAGAGGGCAAAGCAGTCTCCCCCCAGGCCGTTAGAGGTTGGTTCTACAACTGTTAAAACTGCAGCAGCAGCCAGGGCAGCATCGAAGGCATTTCCTCCTTCTTTCAGCATTGAGAGCCCGGCCTCTGCCGCCAGAGGCTGGCTGGCAGCTACCGCCCCCCGCCCTGCCATGATTAGCTTTCTTTCAGATTTAAACTTATAGCGGTTAAAATTAAAATCCATGATTTCATCCTTTCTATTTCATCCTTTCTCCAGCGGTATTTCAACCTTAAATCTGCTTCCCCTGCTGGAACTTTCAACATCTATCCTGCCCTTGAGAGATTCAACCAGTTCCCGGGTTATTGCCAGTCCAATTCCAGTTCCCCCGGTTTTCCGGTTCCGGGATTTATCGGTGCGGTAAAATCTTTCAAAGATTAAATCAAGTTCCTCTTTCTCAATTCCTATCCCACTGTCTGTCACGGCAAACTTAAGCTTTCCTCCCTTTATCCCAGCGGTCAATTCTATCCTGCCTCCGGCATCGGTGTACTTGATGGCATTGGAGAGCAGATTATCCAGAATTATTGCCAGAGCTTCCCGGTCCAGCCTAAAACTGTCTTCGGGAAGGGCCAGCCTGCTCTTAAAACTAAGCCCGTTATTTTCAGCCTGGCGGGAGAATTTCTGGTCAATCTGAACAAAGAACTCCTGCAGGTTAACATCCTCCTGCTTTAGATTAAACATTTTCTTTTCAGCCAGAGAAAGGTCATCCAGTCTGTTGGTAAGTTCAATCAGCCTGTCGATTTCTTCCTGAAGATCCTGCAGTATTTCCTCATTTACTTCCAGATAACCATCCTCAACCGCCATTAAATAATTCAGGATATTGTTTAGAGGGGTTCTGAGCTCATGGCTCAAATCCGAAGCAGATTCTCTCCGGATTCTCTCCAGATAATTCAACCTTTTGCCCAGTTCATTTATTTCCAGATACAGTTCCTGCAGCTCTTCGGGGTACTGCCGGGAAATCTCAACCTGATAGTCTCCCCTTCTAATTTCCTTGACTGCTCCGGCAAATCTCCGGATAGGCTCGGTTAATTTTCTGCTGATATAATAGCTCAATACAGCTGCCAGGGCAGCCAGGCTCAGCCCCAGAGGAAGCAAAAGCCCGTAAATATCCCGGCTGAATTCAGCTGTCCTGGCCGAGATTTCAGCAGCGAGCAGCGACTCATCATTCTCCTCCGGCCAGGATAAATAGCCCAGACTTTCCCCGCCAACAAAGAGCTCAAAGCCCTCTTCCATCATGGCCTGCATCCGAGCCATCCCCCTGCTTTCCGGGTGCATATCTCTCATCATGCTGCCGTGGCCCCGGCGGAAGGGATGATAAATAAGATTATTGGCAGCTGCATACTCCTCTACCATACTCCTGATCTCAGTCAGATTTCTATTCTCCTGATAAAGCTTATTAAGATAATCCTCATATTCATCAAGTTCCCGGGCCGTTTCCTGCAGCTGATAATCAAAAAAATATCTGTCCAGACTCCAGTTAAGCGCCAGGGCTACTGCTGCCAGGGACAGGATTATTATGGCCAGCAAATTGATAAAAAATTTACTTCTCAGACTCTTCATCTGTTCTTTCATCCTTCATTCTGTATCCCATGCCATAAACCGTTTCAATCAGCCGGTCTTTCTGCAGGGATAGCTTTTTTCTGATATTCTTAATATGAACATCTATGGTCCTGTCAAAACCATTATAGTCAAAACCAAGAGCTCTTTGAGCAAGCTGCTCCCGGCTTAATACCCGGCCTCTATTTTCCAGCAGAGCCTGAAATAGCTTGAATTCGGTAGCTGTCAGGCCGGCTTCCTCTCCAGAAACAGTAACTCTGGCCTCCTCCGGAAAAATGATAATATTATCTCCAACTTCAATCAATTCCCGGGAGCTGTAGTTCTGCCTCTTTAAGATAGCCTTAACCCTGGCCACCAGTTCCCTGGGGCTGAAGGGCTTGACCACATAATCATCCGCTCCCCGCTCAAAACCCTCCAGTTTCTCTCTTTCTGAAGAACGAGCGGTCAGCATTAATATCGGCAGATTGGAATATTTTCTTATCTCCCGGGCCACCTCTTCACCGGCCAGGCCGGGAAGCATCAAATCCAGAATCACCAGGTCTGGCTCCTTTTCCAGTGCCATTTCCAGGGCCCTGTCACCCCGGCTGGCAGTCTCTACCACAAAACCTTCCTCCTCAAGATAGCGAGAAATGACCTTCCTCACTTTCTCTTCATCATCAACAACCAGAATCTGTGCTTTCATGGCTCTCACTCCAGATAATCCCGTAATAAAGCTCTTTAAAAAATTTCTTATATGCTCTGATTTATCCTTTATCAAATTCTCTTATCAAATTAATACTTTTCATTAAATTAAATACTCATTCTCAACCTGATTAAATTTCTAACAACCATAATTTAGCAATCTGCTGTTTTATCACTTTATTTATCATGAACCATAAAAGATTAGCTCAGATAATCGATAACCTCCCCCAGCAGTTCCTCCCTTTCCCGACCCTTCTTGTAAACCAGATAGAGCATCCTCTGCAGATCAAGCCCTGTCAGTTCCACGGTCCTGATCCTGCCGCACTCTGCTGCCTTGCTGGCTGCCAGCCGGGAAACCAGGGAAATCCCCAGTCCGGCCTCAACCCCGGCAATAATGGCTTCGGTGCTGCCCAGAAAGCAGGAAATTTTTAAATCCCGGAGGCTGTAGCCCTTTTTCTCCAGAGCCTCCAGCATCACCTTTCTGGTCCCGGAACCCTTTTCCCGCATAACAAACTTCTCCTGAAGAATATCAGTCAGGCCCGGGTTGTCTGCCTGAGACAGGCTGTACTCTTTCGGCACAATCAAATTTAAACTGTCCTCGGCCACCGGAACTGCCCGGTAATTATTCGAGCTTAACAACCTGCCAATTACAATCAAATCCACCTCTTCTTGTTTGAGGCAGTCAATCATTTCCTGACTGTCACCGTGTCGGCTGTTAAGTTTTATTCCAGGAAACCTTTTTTGAAAGCCAATCAGCTTTTTCGGCAGAAAATAAACACCGGGGATGGTGCTGGCCCCAATATTAATCTGCCCGCCAGGCTCTGTCTTAAGCTGACTTATGCTTAACCTGGTATCTTCCCATTTCTGGATTATCTCCCGGGAATTCCGGTAAAAAATCTCCCCGCTGGAGGTCAGGGACAGCTCTCCTCCCTGCTTTTCAATCAGCTGACAGTCAAAAAACTTCTCCAGTGATTTTATTTGCATGCTGACTGCCGGCTGGGTTAACCCCAGCTCTTCAGCAGCCAGGGAATAGCTGCCGGTATCGATTACCTTTTGAAAGATTTTAAAAGAATTGATCTTCACGGCACTCCAGCCTCCTGACGGTCAGTATCTCATTTTTATAAATTACTGCCTACACTATAGCTTTTAATACTCAAAAACCAAACCATGAAATTAAGCCATCTATTAAACAAAAATCAGGTATTGATTCGACATTGAGAAAAATTGCAGCTTCCTCAGGACCATAACCCCAGCAATCTTGGTATCCATAGGACACTAATAGGAAAATAAGAGATAATAATTAAAACCAGAATCATACTGGCAATAAAAGGAACTGCAGGCAGCATCCCCTTTTCATACGAAATATCTGCCAGTTTGGTTGCTGTCATTAAAGTCATCCCCATTGGTGGGGTGGCATTACCCAGATTGATGTTAACTAACATAACAATGGCAAAATGCAAAGGGTCAAAGCCTAATTGATGCATTGCCGGTACTATTATTGGTGCCACAATCAAAACAGCCGGAATCACATCAATAAACATCCCTAAGACAATCAAAAACAAGTTAATCAAGGCCAGCTGAACTAAAGGATTGGGGCTTATCCCCACAATGAACTCGGTCATAGCTGCAGGAACACCTGCCCTTGTTATCAGCCATCCCAGGACACCGGCCCCCAGCAGTAAAAGAAAAACTACACCCGAAACTATTACAGTTTCCTCAAGTGATTTCCAGATATCCCTGAGACCTATTGTTCGATAAACCACCACTCCTAAAAACAAAGCATAAAAAGCCCCCAGAGCTGCCGCTTCAGCTACAGTGGTAACACCAAACAGGATTCCTCCTAGAATAATCACAGGAGTTAAAAGAGCCAGTAAAGCATCTTTAGCTGATAAAAGCAGAGCTTTAAGGCTGGCCCTCTCTCTAACAGGATAATTTCTTATTCTGCTTATAATCACACTAACCATCAGCAACAACACTCCAATTAAAATTCCGGGAAGCATTCCCCCGGCAAATAATGCCGGTACTGAAACACCCCGTAACAAAGTTGCATAAATAATCATTACGACACTGGGTGGGATTATCGGTCCCATCACTGATGAAGTAGCTGTTACAGCTGCACTATAACCGGCATCATAGCCCTGTTCTTTCATTTCTGGAATTAACAACTTCCCTATAGCCACTGTATCAGTTATGGCAACTCCAGTCAAACCTGCAAATAACATGCTGACCAGTATATTTGCATGGGAAAGTCCCCCGCGAAAATGACCGATTATATTCATGGTAAAGTTAATCAATCTTTTGGTGATTCCTCCGCGGTTCATGAATTCAGCTGCCAGGATAAAAAACGGGATTGAAATTAACATGAAATCCTGAGCTCCTCCATGCATTCTGGTTATGATTGTTCTGAGAAAGGCAACACCTCCTAAATCAATATATCCTATTATGGCTGCCACACCGAATATATATCCAATTGGAAGACCGATCAGCATCAAAATAATAAAAGCTATGGAAGCATATAGCATAGCTTAACCCCCTCCTTCTCCGGAAGACTCAACCGTACCCAGCTGATCCTGGGAAACTTCTATTTTATCAAAATCCTCTTCCATTAAAGTAAATATAGCTAGAATGTGAATAAGATGAATAACACCGCTTATAGGCAAAGAAATTATCGAAATTTGATAGGGCAGTCTAAGACTTGCCGTTATCATATATAGCTGTTTTGAGACCAGAAAAACCTCCCATCCCTTCCACACTAAAACTACCGCAAATACTGCTATCAATAAATATATTATAATATACAATAATTTTTTTAACTTAACCGGAGCTCTTTCTCGCAGACTATCAACTGCAACATGTTGATGTTTTTTAAAAGCCACAGTAATACCCAGAATGCTAACCCAGATCATTAATATTCTGGCAACAGGCATTGGCCATGGTCTTGGTGCTCCCATAACATACCTCATAAAGGCTCCATAAATGGTAATAACAAACATCACAAAGGCCAGAGAGGCAGAAATATAAAGAGCTATTTTATTCACTACATCACTTGTTTTCTGGATAAATAGAGAAACTTTTTCAGGAAAAATTTTACTCACCTCCAGCAAATTTATAGTAATCACCTATAAGAATAGAGGGAGGTTTTACCCTCCCCCTCTGGTTTGCTCTATATTTTAGCTGAAATTTTAATAACCGTACTTTCTCCTGTATTCCTCTGTTAGCTCTTCATTAATTCTATCGACAGTCTCCCACATGTCATGCAGCAGGTCTTCATCTATTCCAAAGTCTTCGACAATCCATTCTTCAAAAGCAGGCCTGGTCACCTCTCTAAATCTTTCCTGTTCTTCAGGAGTTAAGTCATGAGTGTCAACAAAGCGCTCTTCAGATTCTTCCCATCCTCTTAAAGTCAGCTGGGTGGAAACCCCTCTTGAAACTGCCACTGCTTCTCTGGAGGCTCTTAAAATAGCATCCTGATATTCCTCAGGCAGATCAGTAAACCAGTCGTCATTAACCACCCAGGTTAAGGTATTAAAAATATGCTTTGACCAGGTGGAATAATCAACCTGCTCCCAGAATTCCATAGCAGCATTCAAGCCGGGGGCATTAAACTGGCCATCTGCTATACCTGTTTCCAGGGCTGTCGGCACTTCACCCCACTCGAGCGGTACTGCACTGGCTCCCATCGCTTCAATAATTGTAATATGAGCCGGATTTTCTTCTACCCTGATTACAATTCCTTCCAGATCTTCTGGAGTTCTAATCAATCTCACATCATTGGTGAAGGCAACAAATCCTCCACCATCATCAAAGGTACCTAAATATCTTAAACCGGTAGCTTCTCTCATATCATACATGAAGTCTGCAAACCAGTCACTGTCGAAAAATGCCCAGGCAGTTAAAAAGTCAGGAAACAGAAAGGGAGTTGTCATGATTTGATAGGGTTCATAAAAAGATGACATTGCCCCGGAAGAAAGAACTGAAGATTGTACAGTTATGCCGGCCTGGGCCTCTTCAGTCACTTCAACTTCAGAGCCCAGGGTAGCTCCTCCGTGCACCTCCACTGCTACATTTCCATCGGTGTACAGATCAACCAGTTCCTGAAAACGAGTCAAGGCAGGATGAACTTCATTATTTTCAAGATCAATCGGGAAGTGGTGACCGATAACCATCTCATAGTCAGCCTCAGCAAATACCGGGAACGCGACAAAAGTCATCATAAGCAGAGCAATTAAAAAAACCTTGAAAAATCTCATTGTTAAACCCTCCTTATTTTTTTAAAAATCTTTCCAGGCCCAGTACGTCTAAAAATTTTCTGATTTAACCGGTTTAAGACCTCCTCACCTCCCCGCTGCTAAAATTTCCTCAATCAGTTCACGATCTATATTACCACCCGTGATAACACAAATTATTGGACCATTAATATTACTTAAATCAACTTCATTTAGAGCCGCCACTGAAGAAGCACCCGCCAATTCTGATGTAATTTTAGCTTCTGTTAACAGCAAATAACAGGCTTCTTTCATCTGTTTTTCAGTGACAGTTTTTATCTCAGAAATCCTTTTTTTAAGAATCTGAAAGGTTAGTTTACCTGGCTGGGCCACTTTTATCCCGTCAGCTAAAGTTGAGATATCATTCAATCTCATCGGTTTCCCTTTTTGAAGAGATTTTTTCATGGAAGCAGCTCCGGAAGCTTCCACCCCTATTAATTCTGTCCCGGGCGACATAATATCTCTGGCAATACTTATTCCGGATGCTCCTCCCCCTCCCCCAATGGGGCAAATTATCATTCCGGGATTTTTAACCTCTTGAAAAATTTCCAACCCCAGAGTGCTATTTCCTAAAATAATCTCAAAATCATCAAAGCTTGGAATGTATGTCATATCTGAGTTTTCAGCTTTTTCTTTAGCAAACTCCACGGCCTCATCATAGGTTTTTCCCCTTATAGAAACTTCAGCGCCATAGGATTTAATTTTTTCAATCTTATTCTGAGGAGTTTTTTCAGGTACATAAATTTGTACTTTACTTCCCGCTAGACTGCCAGCCAGAGATAGGCCCAATCCATGGTTACCTGAGGAAGCAGTAACAACACCGTTTTTAATTTCTTCTTTATCCAGGGAAAGAATTTTATAGGAATTACCTCTAATTTTAAAAGCCCCGGTTTTTTGTAAATTCTCTAATTTAAGATATATATCCCTGTTCCAGATATTACTTAAGCTTTCGCTGTAAATACAGGGGGTTTTAAGGATTTTATCATCAATTTTATTTCGTATATTTTTTAATTTTTTTTCGTTTAAATTAGATTTTTCCTGTAAATTTCTATTCACAAACAAATCGCCCCCCAATAACAATATTAGTTATAAATATTAATTATACCCATTATTCTTATCTATTTTTATTATATTATATCCTAATCTAAAATTCAACACGAACTAAAGCCGTTTTTGTGGTAATTAATTTTACTATGTATAATTATGTCGAATTTACAGGTTAAATTTCTCCTTAAGAGCCTCTTCCACACAGGGCGGAACCAGTTCAGAAACATCTCCGCCAAACTGGGCCACTTCCTTGATGACGCTGGAACTGAGAAAGGCATATCTGGTGCTGGTCATCAAAAACACTGTCTCCACCTCACTGTTCAGTTCCTTATTCATGGCCGACATCTGAAATTCTCCCTCAAAATCAGACACAGCCCTAAGACCCCTTAGGATGGCGGCAGCCTCCTGTTCCCTGACATAATCCACCGTCAACCCCGAAAAGGAATCAACCCTGACTCCTGTCAGGTCGGCCGTGGCCTGCTGCAGCAGAGCTTCCCTTTCCTCCATGGTAAAAAGCGGATTCTTCCGGGGATTGTTAAAAACTGCTACAATGATTTCTGCAAAAAGATTTCGAGCCCTGTTAATGATATCAATATGTCCTCTGGTTATGGGATCAAAGCTTCCGGGATAGATCACCCTGTTATTAGCCATGAATTTCCTCCTTCATTAGGCCCCTGACCAATATAAAACTAACCCTGATACTCCAGCAGAGTTATTCCGGTATCTCCATAGGTTTTTTGTTTTAAAAGCAGATATTCCTCCGGGGCAATAAATTCCTTCTCTCCGGCATGTTCCACCACAACAAGAGCTGGATCATTTAAAAAACTCTTTATTCTGAGCTTCCTTAAAACCTCATGATATTTCTCAAAGCGGTAGGGAGGATCCATAAAGACCAGATCATACTTTCCGCTGCCTGATTCCAGAAAATTCAGCACATCAAGACAGTTGACCTGGCAGGATTCCCTGGCACCCAGCCGGGAGATGTTTTCTCTGATTATCCGGCAGTTCTTCCGGGAATATTCCACGAAATCAACTTTGACCGCTCCCCGGCTGTAAGCCTCCAGGCCCAGCCCGCCAAAGCCGGAAAAGAGATCCAGACACTGTTTCCCGGCAGGAAAACCCTGCAGCATGTTAAAGACAGCCTCTCTAACCATGTCCTTGGTTGGCCTAACCTCACTGCTGCCGGTTAGCGATTTCAATTTTCTTCCCCGGTTCCTGCCAGCTATTATCCTCATCTTTCATCACCTGAACTCTATATGATTAATTCCAGCTCTTCCAGATCAATATTTATTCTCTGCAGAAAATCAAGCCCCTGGCCGGCAGCCATTATCTCCCTGGCTTCCTGGCGGGCCAACCTCAACAGCCTTTTGTCCCGGCGGAGATCGGCGATTTTGAGCTCCGGCAGTCCGTGCTGCTCGGTACCAAAAAACTCACCCGGTCCCCTGATTTCCAGATCGCGCTCGGCTATCACAAAACCATCGCCGCTGGACTTAAGGGCCTCAAGCCTCCGGCGGCCCTCTTCGGTGGCTGGCTCGGCTATCAAAACGCAGAGGGATGGCGAAGCGCTCCTTCCCACCCTGCCCCGAAGCTGATGAAGCTGAGCCAGTCCAAACCTGTCGGCATTTTCGATCACCATCATGGTAGCCTCCGGGATATCAACGCCCACCTCGATAACCGTGGTGGCAATCAGTACTCTGATCTCTCCGGAGCGAAATTTAGCCAGGATAGCTTCCCTTTCCTCTGGATTTTTCTGTCCATGGAGAACGGCAGTCTTTTTACCAGGAATAAAGTTATCTGTCAGGTAGGACTGCATTTCCTGGCAGGAAGTTAATTCCGGAATTTCCCGGGAAGGCTCAATAACAGGGCAGACTACAAAGGCCCTTTCACCCTCTCCAATCCGCCGGGCCAGATAGTCATACACCTTATCCCGGGATTCAGTCCCGCGGACATAAGTTCTTACAGGTCTTCTTCCCGGAGGCAGTTCCTCAATTGTCGAGATATTAAGCTCCCCATAAAGGGTCAGGGCCATAGAGCGCGGGATTGGGGTGGCTGTCATTACCAGCAGATCAGAATTATTGCCGGCGGCAATTAACTTCTGGCGTTGTCTTACTCCAAATTTATGCTGCTCGTCTATCACGATCAACCCAGGTCTGGCAAGCCGGTAATCTCCGGAATAAAGGGCATGAGTCCCCACCAGGATATCAATTTTGCCGTCCAGCAGGGCCTCCATTCTATCGGTTTTTTTCTCCTCTGGCTGACTCCCGGTTAAAAGTCCTACCTGACAGGGTATTTCTCTATATAAATTTTTTAAAGTCAAATACTGCTGTTCCGCAAGAATCTCTGTAGGTGCCATATATAAAGCCGGCCTTTTGCTGGCAAAGGCTGCCAGCAGAGCCAGAGCGGCAATGATTGTCTTGCCGGAACCTACATCTCCCTGCAGCAGCCTCCTCATCGGCCGGTTTTTTTCCATATCTCTGGCAATTTCATGCCAGACTTTTTTCTGAGCCCCAGTCAGTTCAAAGTTTAAAGTTTCTAAAAATTTAACCGTCAGCTCGGGATCTGCCGTCAGCGAAATACCCGGAGAACCAAAAATCCTTTTTTTGCTCTGCTGTAATTTAAGCTGCAGCAAAAAAAATTCAGAAAAAATCAGCATCTGTCGGGCTTTAAAATATCCTTCTCTGTCCCGGGAAAAGTGAATCTCCCTGATAGCCCGGGATAGTTCAGGAAAATCATATTTTTCAATAATTTTATCCGGCAACCAGTCCTGGAGCTCTTCGGCATGGTTATTAACTGCCCTGAAAATAAACTCCCTAAATCTTCGCTGGCTTAAGCCCTCGGTTAGAGGATAGATCGGCACGATCCGCCTGGTATGAAGAGGCCGGTCTACCTCCCATTCTTCCTGAACCGGATTGATTATTTCCCTCCGGGAATGCTTCTCCCGGTTCCCCTCCTCTACCTTACCCGAGAGACAGTAATCTTTACCTGATTTAAGGGAATTGGTAATATAGGGCTGATTAAACCAGATACCGTTGATTTCTCCACTTCCGTCGGTGAAGGTAATCCTGGTTATCATGTATTTCCCCCGGGTCCTGAAAGTTCGGGCATCTTTAACCCGCCCTCTGACTGTTGCGGTTTTACCGGGAACCGCCTCAGCGATGGGAATAACCTTACGCCTGTCCTGATAATCCCGGGGAAAATGATAGAAAAAGTCTCTGATCCTGGTTATCCTGAGGTTTTTCAGCTCGGCTGCCCGGGCGGAACCAATTCCCTTAAGGGAGGTAACCGGCTGTGATAAACTGCCCTTCATTCTGCCAGAATCTCTCCTGTAACTACAGCAATCCCGTAGACTGACGGACCGGCATGACAGCCCAGCACCGGACTGATAATTGTTTCGCTGACCTCCAGCTCAGTCTCTTTTACTTCTTTCATCTGCAAAACATTTTCCTTCAATTCCCGGCCTCTCTCTTCAGCATCACCGTGCAGAAAAGCCAGCCAGGCTGCCTGTTCTCCCGCCAGCTTCTCTTTGATGATCTGGCTGAATTTCTCCTTCATTCTTTTTCTGCCCCGAACTTTCTCCAGCGGCATCACTTCTCCCTCCGAACCGGGCAGGCCTAAAAGAGGATGAAAACTTAAAATTGAGCCCAGAAAAGCCTGAGCCCTGCCAATTCTGCCCCCTTTCTGCAGAAAGGACAGATCACTGACGGTAAAATAAACATCGACTTTATTTCTGGTCTCCTCCAGAATCTTGACGATCTCTTCAATCTCCCTGCCGGATTCAATCAGTTTGAGGGCCAACTTAACCAGAAAACCGAGACCCAGAGTGGTACTGTAGCTGTCCACAATCTCAACCTTAACATCTTCAACTTCCCGGGCTGCCAGGGTGGCAGACTCAATTGTCCCGCTTAATTTACCGGAGATATGCAGGGAAATAATCCGGTCGTAATCCCGGGAAACCTCCCGGTACTTCTCCAGAAATTCTCCCATGGAAGGCTGGGATGTGGAGGGATGGCGGGAATCTGTATGCAGCTTGTCAAAAAATTCCCGGGAACTTATATCTACTCCATCATAGTAAAAATCCTCTCCAAAAAGCACCTTCAAAGGAACCATAAATAGATTCTCCCTGGTATCAAAAAATTCCTTTGGCAAATCACAGGTGCTGTCAGTAACCACTGCTGTTTTCATAATTATCATCCCCTTCAGAATTAAGTTCGTACTGATATTTTACCGGCAGGCGCCATTATCTGCTCCTACCTCCGCAGTTCTGCTCCTGCTTCTCTGCCACTACTCCAGAGAAATTATATAGGGATAGAACGGCTGCTGGCCGGCATAAATTTCGACCTCATCTATGCTGTCAAACCTGTCTAAAATTTTATTTCTGAGATTAACGGCCCGTCTCTCCTCTATTTCTTCACCAAAATAGATGGTGATCAGCTCTTCATCCCCCAAAGATTTTTCAAAAAGCTTCAGTACAACCCTAGAATAGTCAGAACCTTTCACAACAATATTTCCATCTATCAGGCCAATAACATCTCCCTCTTTAATCTTAAGGCCTTCAACCTTGGAATCCTTTACTGCTCTGGTAATTTCAGCCGTTCTTATCTGCTGGCGTTCTTCTTCCATGGCTTCCACCAGGTTGTCCAGATCTGCATCCTCGTTATAAACCATCAGACAGGCGATGGCTTCGGTAAAGGAACTGGTAGGAATAACTTTGATCTCTTTATCTTCAATCATCTCGGCAGCTTGACGGGCAGCTGAAATCACATTTTTGTTATTGGGAAAAATCAGGATTTCCCGGGCCTGGCAGCTGTTAATTTCTTCGAGAAAATCATTGGTGCTGGGATTCATTGACTGTCCTCCGTGAATTATTCCCTGGACTCCCAGCTCTCTCAATATATTCTTAACTCCCTCTCCGGTGGCAGCTGCTATCATTGTCCTCTCAGCAGTCCCGGCAGTCTGTTCAGTTTCCTTTCGGGGAACTTCATAAGCAACTGAATTGCCCTGAACGGCGGCCAGGCTCTGATTTTCGGCTTTTTTGCTTTCCATTTCCTGATGCTGGCTTTTCATGTTATCTATCTTGATATCATCGATCATGCCAATCTTCAAACCGTGCTCCAGTATTACCCCGGGATGATTGGTGTGAATATGAACCTTGATAATTTCATCGGAACCCACCACCATCAGAGAATCACCAAAATTGTTCAGTTGCTCTCTGACACTGTCTATCTCCTGCTGATCATTATTCTTATCTAAATGAATCAGCATTTGAGTGCAGTAGGTATATTTTATATCAGCAACAAATTCTCGCTGACCCACCATCTCTTCCAGGGTTTCCACCTCGGAAGTGGAACTGACATATCCTGAGCCCTTAAGAGCCTGATACATGCCCTCCAGAATATAGATATAACCCTGGCCTCCAGCATCCACCACTTCCGCTTCCTTCAAAACCGGCAGCTGTTCTGGAGTCTTCTGCAGGGCCTGATTGGCTGTTTTCAGGGTTCGCTTCAGAATAAAGATAAAATCCTCTCCGGTATCCTTCTCCTCCAGAGCTTTTTTAGCCCCCTCGGCAGCCCGGCGGGAAACAGTCAGTATAGTCCCCTCCACAGGCTTGAGAACGCCTTTATAGGCCACCTTAGAAGCTTTATCCAGTCCTTCCACCAGATCCTTAACCTTCAGCAGTTTACTGCCGCTGCTGGCCTGAGAAAAGCCTCTCAGCAGCTGTGATAAAATGACTCCTGAATTTCCCCGGGCTCCCATCAATGCTCCCCTGGCCATGGATTCACAGATATCATCGACCCGGTTGGACTCTTCTTTTTCAACTTCCTTTATCGCTTCTTTAAAGGTTAAGAACATATTGGTTCCGGTATCACCATCCGGTACCGGAAAAACATTGAGAGAATCAACCAGAGATTTCTGTTCTTCCAGCCTGGCCAGAGCAGAATGAAGCATTTCTCTAAGTCTATCTCCATCAACTACCTTAAGGCCGGAATCTGTATCTTTACCGGTCTTCATCTTGAACCCTCACTCCCTGTACATTAATATCTACACTCGAAACTGTAATACCCACTTTATCCTTTAAAACATAATTAACTCTCTTCATGGCATTGCTGGCCACCTGTTGAATGTTGGTGCCAAACTCGACAATGATATTAAGCTCAAGTTTAACCTTATCCTCATTAATATTAATAACTACGCCCTTGGTCAGGTTTTCCAGGCCCAGTATGTCAGACAGTCCATCCTGCATATTTTTGGAGGACATGCCCACCAGGCCGTAGCATTCCATGGCAGCCAGGCCGGCTATCTTGGCTATAACTTCCTTGCTGACAACAACCTTACCGAATTCGGTGTTCCATTCTTTACCCATTATTTCACCTCTTTTAATCTGCTTTTTTACGTTTTTTATTATTTCTCTTCAGCAAATAAACCGGGTTGCAATAATCGAACAGCAATCAGAAACAGTAAACATAAAAAATCTATCCTTAACCGGCAATCAGCTCAGCATTAGCCGGATTGTTGATGTTTCCAGTTATTATCCATTTTAATTCTACAACAATTATGATTAACTTGCAAATTTTTCTCCTGCCGGCTTGTCAGAACGTCTCCTCTTATGTTAAAATAGATAGGCAGGAATTTTAACTGCAGCAATCACTGCAGCAATTTTGATAAGCAATCCCTTTTACATTTATTATAACTGGAGGTGGCTAATTTGGCTAATTATTGTGAGATCTGCGGCAAGGGCAGCAACAATGCTAACCGCATCAGAAGACGAGGTAAGGCCAAGAAAAAGGGTGGAGTAGGTAGAAATATAACCAGTGTCTCAGGGCGTACCCAGAAACCCAATCTGCAGAAAGTTAAGGCCATGGTTGATGGCAGCAAACAAAGAATTAAGGTCTGTACCAAGTGCCTTAAAGCAGGAAAAGTACAGAAGGTATATTAAAATAATAAATCTCACAAACATCTAACATTAAAAATTTAAAGATTTGAACTCAGAGACAAACCATAGGTACAAATTAAGGGCGGCTGGTTGACCAGCCGCCCTTTTTCTATCTCCTGAATTTACTGTTAAATGAATTCACTGTTTAAGCTGTTTTTCAAAAGGTCGTCTCTTCCATAATTTTTACCAGCTCTTCCCGGCTCTTCTGGATTCTGGCAGCCCCGGTCTCCAGAGCTGCTTCTGCGGTAGCCAGGGCTACCTCTCCGGCAATACCGGGTTCAAAGGGTTCAGGAACTATTTTTTCAGCCTCGGGCTTCTCCACCAGTCCGGCAATCGCCCGGGCCGCTGCCAGCTTCATTTCATCGTTTATTTCCCGGGATCTGACCGTCAGAGCTCCCTTCAATACTCCGGGAAAGGCCAGCACATTGTTAATCTGATTGGGATAATCCGATCTGCCAGTGGCTATAATTTTAGCCCCGGATTCCCTGGCAGCCTCGGGAGCTATTTCCGGAGTTGGGTTGGCCAGGGCAAAGACTATGGGGTCTTTCGCCATCTCCCTCACCATCTCCCGGGAAAGAACATCTCCCACGGAAAGCCCCAGAAATACATCGGCGCCTCTGACTGCGGTAGCCAGGTCGCCATCCAGATTATTGGGATTGGAAAGCCGGGCCAGTTCCTTTTTGGCTTCGGTCAGTCCCTGTTCCCGGTCCTCATGAATGACACCCAGACTGTCGCAGATAATTATGTTCTCTTCCTTGAGTCCGGCCTGGATTAAAAGTTTGACCGTAGCTGTAGCTGAAGCTCCGGCCCCATTAACCACCAGCTTACAGCTGCTTAATTTTTTATCCACCAGTTTAAGGGCATTCATCAACCCGGCATAGGTGACAATGGCGGTGCCGTGCTGATCATCATGAAAGATGGCCATATCGGTCTCCTGCTGCAGCCTCTCCTCAATATAAAAACAGTCCGGAGCAGCAATATCTTCCAGGTTTATTCCAGCAAAGGTGGGCTCAACCATCTTGACAAAATTAACTATTTCATCGGGATCGGTGCTGTCAACACAGAGCGGAAAGGCATCAACCCCGGCAAACTTTTTAAATAAAACTGCCTTACCTTCCATTACCG
>LKMJ01000639.1_pt1 | contig 27867 bp, 18 predicted proteins | sample 643391 | NCBI WGS metagenome assembly LKMJ01 (sample SAMN04112250, study PRJNA286221) | soda lake metagenome | biome: soda lake; feature: Kulunda Steppe; material: water; isolation source: sample PL-Br10 brine of Picturesque Lake | place: Russia: Kulunda steppe | collected 2010-07 | reverse complement strand
GATAGCACCACGACGCAACGGATGTGGACTCAAAGATGACGGGCAGTTGTGTGCCCATGAAGTCGGGACATCCTCACAAGTATCTGGGTCACGATCATGCGGACACTGTTCACCATAGATACACGGTCTGGTGTACTGGTAGGCGATGGTTCGACCGCGATTCCGACTTACTCGGTCCCGAGATGTAACAAAGAGGGGTTCACGACCGTGTTCGTCCGTTATTCCTGAGTGGTTCACCTCTAACCAGTCTTCCAGCACTTGGGTCACACGGTCGTTCAACGCGACGAGTCGTTCACCCTTCTCACGATTTTTCAATGTCGTCCCTTCATCGGGACGATGGACTAATTCCAAGTACTGCTCCTCCGCGTCGAAGTCCCGAACGTCAAGACCTCGCGCAGCTCCGATTCTGACACCTGTATGCCAAAGTACCTCGATCAGCGCGTGTTCCAACGTTGCATACTTGTACTGATTGAGGTATTCAAGGATTTTCCGTGCGCGATCAGATTCCAGCATTTCATCTCGTGCGTCCGCTTGCGTGGTAGTCGGCAACAGTATCTTCTCATCAAGGCCGGGTTCGACAGCATCGATGCTGGCGCAAAACCGCATGAACATGCGGAGCGTAGCGAGTTGGCCTTTGATCGTCGCTGTCGCAAGATCGTCATCTTCCCGCCGTTTGACACGGAATCGGTGGATATCGCGTCCCGAGAAGTTGTTCAGGTTGTCGATGTCTTCAGTATCACACCACTGCACGAACTGTTTGAGCCGATAATGGTGTGCTTGGAGGGTTGCCTCGGCGACTTCGTGGCGGCGATCATCGAGGTACATTTTTTTAGCGGTGCGTGGGTCGATGGGTTCGAGGTCGTTCGACATGGTATTCTCTACGAAGCCCAGTTCGAGGGTGATCTGAGCGGCCGTTAGAGACCCTCAGTCTGGCTGGAACGGATGGCTGAAGGTCCGGAATAGTATGGATGCGCCCCGGCAGGGCCCATCCGATTTCTGGATGGTTCAGATCCAAGTGACGGCGTCGGGGTGTATTTAAACGGCGCGTCGTGTACCGTTTAGGGTTCGTTCAGTTTTTGAACGGGGGTCGGCGTTGTCGTGCGGTTCGCTAAGAAATAAATTGCGGTATTAGTGTATAGTCGTTTCGTGATCTCAGTAAGGGCGAGATCTCGGTATGGATCGGAACGTTACCATGAAATTCCTATCGGAACTGGGCTACATTGGTCATCGTGAGGCCCGGGTTGACAAGACGAACACGAGGAGACCGAAAAAAAGTATCCCGAACGCGGTCTGTCCTACGGCGAGTGCTTCACCGACCGAACCTACCGGTGTGAACCGCCCGTACCCGAGGCCAGTGAACGCGAGAAAACTGAATAGAATTGAGTGTGCTAATTCAGTTCCTCCACTACCATCTCCGACCCAGAGCCACAGGTGGTCGTGTGTCTCGTGCTCGAGCGTCCCCAACGCGAAGTGGAGAAGCGCGGTAATAACCACGAAGATTATCGACCAGCCAAAGAGAGGCTTCAGTTTCGTCCCGTGGCCTGTCGTGTGTTTTAGGAATCCGTCAACAATAACTGGAAAAAGCCGTCTCTCGTCTATGTTGACTCTGAAAGTTGCGTTCTTACGCTTTCGGTGGTACTTGAGCGACTCGCCTGTCAACGAGTTGTCTCGGTAGACTGCTTCGAGTGTTCGATAGACGGAAGCAGCCTTTCGTCCAGGGTGCTCCTCGCCGTCTTCTTTCCCCGAATCCAAATAGTTGTAGATACCGTCGAACGTCGTTCCGGTCCCGACTCGAGCAGAGACCAACTGGCAAGTGTACAGCCGCGCGTCGGTGAACCTGGAGTCGGTGAGGTCGGCCTGTGAGAGGGTAGCGTACTCTAGATTGGCCTCATCGAACTCGGCGCCGTCCGCTCTAACGTCGGTCATCGACACTCCGGAGAGATCACAGCAGTGAAACTTTGCGTCCGAAAGTCGCGCTTCGTCGAATCGGGCCGAAGTGAAGTTCGAACCGGAGAAGACCGCGTTACTGAGATCCGAACGACCGAAGTCGAGATTCGTAGTCTCGTGATCTTCGAGGGAGATATCAGCCATCTTGGCTCCGACGAATTCTACATCTTCGAGGGTACATCCACGGAAGTCTGCGTCTCGAAGGTCAGCATTGGAGAAGTCGGCGTCGACGAAATCTGTGTCGGCAAACGTCGTGTTATAGAGGTTCGCACCGACGAACGACACTTTCTCGAAGTGTGCACCTTTCGTCTTGACATCTTGCATAACCGCTCGATCGAAGGTCGCTCTCTCTGGCTCGGTATCGTGCAGTTTCGCCCGTTTCAGGCGTGCACCCGAGAAGTCAGCGCCTTCGAGTGTAGCATCTCGGAGATCGACGCCCCGCATCTGTGCGCTGGTGAAAGTACAGTCGGAAACGTCAACCTCGAAGATGGCGCCATCGAGGTGCGCATCCGTGAAGTCGGCACCACCTAATTGTGTTCGCTGTCCGGTGAAGGTGGCGCCCTGTAGCTGAGCGCCCCGGAAGTCGACATCCCGAAGATTGACATTACGGAAGGTGACGTTTTCGATCGACGCATCCGAGAGCGTTGCACCGCGGAGCGAAACGTCGGCAAGCACCTTCTGGCCGTTTACGGTCTCTCCCGAGAAATCGGCGTCCTCAACCCCTTCTTGCCGAGTAAAGACGTCGTGAAGGGTGGGTGTTATGGATTTTTCGGCCGTGTTAGAATCGGTCTCGTGGGCGTCTGGTTCGGCACTGTCTCTTTTTGAGTCGCTGTTCCTGAAGAATGCTTCTGCAGTAACAGTCTCCCGAGCACCTGTTCTAGCGTACTTTAACGCATCAACGACCCGTCGATTTAGCTTCGGTCTCTCTGCAAGATCTACGATGTCAGAGTCGTCGACCCACAGCAGGTCATCAGTTACTGGATGCAATCGTGTGCGTATTCGTGGTTTATCGCCTTCAGAGATCCGCTCAGGTGATACGTGTGGTTTGAACTCACCGACGAGAACACTCCTTTCCGAGTCCAAAACGAACACGGTATCGTCGTCTTCGAAGTCGTATTCTGGGCCGTGTTCAAACACGCCTGGTTCGGTTTCCATCTGTTTCTCCAGTAACCAGGTCGTCATGTCTGAACGAGTACCGACGGCCACGATAAAAACCCTCTGTTGCGGTCGAGAAAATGACTGAGATAAGTGCTAGTTGATCGGCGACGAAAAATCATAGTGGTGATCAATCTGGCAGTGATACCGACCGACTCACTTCGAACACTGCATCGAAGGTATCTGTTGCAACCGATACCGCGCGACCAGAAGTGAGGATGCCAATTTCGAAGTTCGAAGAGAGGTTCGTCACCGTGAAGTTCGCACTCCCGAGATAGCAGTGGGTATCGTCAGTGACGACCATCTTTGCGTGCGTAGCGTATGCTTGATGACCGGCGTCGTCGAGGGCGAACAGTTCGGCGACATCGACTAATTCTCGCTCGTCCTCCGAGAGAGTGTTGTTCATTGCCGAGAGCACGTCGTAGCGGTCTGTTCCTGGGCGGATTTCTCGAGTGAGTATACGCGTCTCGACACCCCTCCGTGGCAGTGTCCGGAGTGTCTCGACTGTCGGGTGGTCCGGATCGAAGTACGGGTTCGCGATCCTGACCACGTTCTCTGCAGTCAGTAACGCCGATCTCACGCGGGTGTCGAGGTTGCCGACTGACGGTGGAAGGTCGACGTCGAGTTGTGGGGGAACCGTAGCCACCAGTTCTGTATCGTCTGACCGTTGATCGGAGTCTCCCTCACTCTCGAGAGCTGTTCGGGCCACCACCTGTTCTTTTAAGACCGTACGTGCCTCTTCGACATCGACTTCGAAGGTCGCATCGACGAACGGTGTCTCACGGCCCACCTTCTCCGCCACGTCGTTGAGAACCAATCCAACGAGTAGTGCCTCCGCTTCGACAGCCCCGAGAGATTGGTCAGCCGGTAGTTCCGCCTCGATATCGTCCCGCGTGATCGAGACTCGCCCGGAACCCAGTCGGTCGACAGCCGCGGCCAGTGTACCGATACGGCTAGCCGAGTCGAACAGCGTTGCAATCGTGAATTCTTCTGAGGTCGGTGTTATCACGGTGAAATCCTTCTAAACGACCGTTCGGAGATTATAGTTCCCAGAACGGATCGATGTCCCCGGTGCCGATCAGCACACCACGGTCTAGTGCCTGGTTGTAGTACTCACAAGTGAACTCTGCGACGTGCATACAAGCGTGACAGGCCGCCCCTCCTTCCGAGCTCCGGCAGGCGGGGTCGTATATACAATTCTCGGCGTACTTTTTCGTGTCACTCACCCACTCGTTGATCCGGGTCTTGAACAGGGTGAACATACCGCCGAGCGCGAAGTGTTCCATACTCTCGGCGTAGAGGACGATCGCCGGAACGTTCGGGAGAATGAGTTCCGAGATGCTGTCGTTGTCGAGCCCACACTGTTCGCTCGCGGTACTCATTAGGGTATGGCTCGTAGAGTGAACGAGCTGGTATATCTCTTCGGTCAACCGGTCTTCGATTGGGGTGAACGGATTCTGTGTCTCTCGCGGGTCGACGGTCTCTAAGAACCAACGTTTGAGATCCGTCTCGTCGTCGAGATCTGGTGCCTCGGGTTCGATCAGTGACCCGTTGGCCAGGAGCCACTCGACGATTCTCGCCCGATCCAGTTGCAAAACGATGGCCTCCGAGGGAGACTGGTCGCCATAAATCGAGACCGCATCGTCGTCGAACGGGTGGTCGAAGGCTTGGAGATCTGTGTCCGCCGCAGTCGGCGAATCACGCGTGTAGCCGTACAGAATGTTCAACAGCGGGAAGCTGTCCACGACCCAGGCATCAGTGATACCTAGATCGGCGAGATTGTCCTTGTAGAACTTGGCTTGCGGGTGTTTCGCTACGAAGTTTTGGTCGTCGAGATAGTCTTCGATGGAGCTTGACGTCGGATAGTCTTCGATATCTTCTAGATCCTCTTCGTCACCGGCATACCCACCCGTACAACGCATGAAAGTGAACAACTGATCTGCGACGAGCGTGTGCCACTCGCGGTCGTCCGGTGCCTCGATATCGTCACGGTTCAATCGTACTACTGTGTTCCGAGTATAGCCGTCTCCAGGCGTGAGACCTTGAACCATATCCAAGACGATATCTCGGTTCCCCTCGCCGAGTTTCTCGATATACTCGTCTAATTCGTCCGGCGACATCCCGGGAACCGATGCGACGGCTTCCGGTGTGATACCTTCACTCCTGTAGTCGGGGTTGCCAAGGTAGCCCGCCATGAGCACTCGACACCAGTCTTCACCGTACGGAATGTCACCGGTTTCGACGCCGACCATCGGCATCTCCGCGAAGGCGTCTCGTTGCGGGTACTGGACCGTCCCGGCCTCTACCGGAGTTGGGAAGCTGATGTACTCACCACATTGGCTACACAACCCGCCGAGGTCCGACTCGTGATTACACCCTTTTCCATGGCATCGGAACGACCATGTACTCAGGTCCTCGGGTGCTCCTCTCTTCAGATGGATGAAGTCGAAGCCGTGCTTGTCACATGGTCGTGGCTCGAGATTCGTGACCGCACCGCAATCGTGTACCAGAACGAACTGGAGTTGCTGGAGTTGTCCTTCGCAGTCAGATCTCGGGCAACTTCCTTCGGTGTCTCGAAGACTCGCCACTTCGTTCCGATAGGTCACGGCTTCACATCGCTTACACACCACCGTGCGAGGGAAGAACTCACCCTTGACCTGCTGGACGCGCCGGAAGTCAACCTCGGTGTTACGAAAGTCGCGCCAAGGCAACTGATCGCTGTTGCGGAACGGCTCTATCTGTCCCGCGACTCGATCTATGATGCGATCGGTGTCAGCAACCTCGAGCGGCTCGGCGCGCCAGTCTTCAACTTTCATCGTGATCCCACGGCGAGCATAGCTAAAGATCGCTCCGGGTGCCATGGTATTCATCGTCTGAGCGATACCTCGTTCCATCTCTGCTTGATTATCCTGACTCATCTCATTCACCACCAGAGAACATCTCTTTCAGGTCGCGGGTCGCCAGACCGTGTGTGACCGGGATCTGTTCGTCGACATCGCGCAGGCTGCGCATCGGCCCCCGCAAGCCAGCGTCTTCGTCCTCCATCACGTTCCCGAGGTACTTCTTGAGCCCTGCTTTCCGTGGGTCGTGAATCTCCGGCTCAGCGTTCAGAAGGTGATTCCAGAGCGTTTCGAACTCCCTTTCGATGGCCTCGTAGTACAATCGCGCCCCGATATCACTGTCAGTGTCGTCGCCGGCATGTTCAACGTCGTATGCTTCCAGGACGAATTGGAGCAATTCGTCGTGTTCGATGACACCCTGGTCCAGAGCTTCCCGGAAGCCATCGAGGTTGTAAACTCTCCCCTCGTCGAACTCGTCTTCGTGGTAGTAGTCGTAGTATTGGATGAGTATCCCGAGGACGACGCCGGGAAGGGTACACTCGATTGCGAATTCTGCCCACCGTTCCAGCGGCGTCGCTTCGACTAGGAGGTCCTGGTACCGGTGGTAGTGTTCGAATCGGGAGTAGTGTGATCGGTCGCGTGCCTTGATTGAGTCGAACAAGACGAAGACCGACCCGGTACTCTCGCGACCGACTCGAGAGTACGCCTGAATGTACTCGGCCGTGTTCCGCGGCATCCCGAAGAAGGAGATGAAGTTGAACCGGTCGACGTCCACCCCGTGCGAGATCATGCTCGTAGCGATGACGACGTCGATCGGGTTCTCCGGGTCTTCGGCTTCGAGCCTGGACAATGCACCCCGTACCTCTTCCATATCTGTCTCGCCCGTGAGAGAAACTGGTGTCAACCGTTCGTGCGGATCCCCATAGGCGTCCAGCTGGCGGTTGATCATGCCCTTCACCGACCGCTGGAGGATATCACTCTGGTTTTTCGATATGTTGTATGCGATTTGGACCTTGTAGTCATCCAACGCCTCTAACACAGCCTCTCGGCGTTCATCGACGCCCCCCGGGAAGTTGAGCGGACCAGCGACGACGTCCTTGGTCACCTCTTGCATCTCGTCGAACAGTTGGTCTGGATTCGCTTCGTAGGATTGGACGACGCGGGCGTACTCTCGAATCACGATGTTGATCGCTCGAGTTCGACCGATACTCCGCGGGAGTGCGCCGATCATCTGTCGTCCGAGTCGGTAAGGGTCCTCGTAGGCGTAAAACGACTGCCGGAGACGTGGTCCTTGAGAGGGAAATTCGTTAGGAGTTTTTCGATACAGGGCGTCGACCTGATTGTCAGCCCCTTCGATAGTCGCAGTAGCCGCAATCGTCTTCATTTCCCACTCGCCGTCGGTGTAGGCGTCGATCAACTTCTGTATGAGTGTCTCGTAGTGTGAATCAAACGCGCCGAACTCCTCTCGGAGTAGGTGGAGTTCGTCTTGGATGAGTATAGAGGGTGGATCGGTCGGTTCGACGTCTTCCAAAGCCTCTAGCGAGGTGTGCTCACACTGATGCTCGTTGGCGACCCCTCGATCACTAAGGAGGCACTGCTCCTCCGGGGTGAAGCCGTGATCTGGGCATCGACCTTTCAACTGTCCCAGGAGACTCCGTGCACGGCGGTTCATCCCCATAACGGCGATCTTGTCGATGGTACTGACGACGAACGTCGGTGCGTACCGATAAATTTCGTTGTCAGTGATGTAGATCGGTAGCTCAGCGGTATCGCCGTCTTGCCGCTGAACCTCTCTACACTCTTCGTTCGTACACTGATGGACGATTCGAAGTCGGTCTAAGTCTCCTGTTACTTCGACCGTCTCCTCCCGACAGTATGGACACTTCGGGACGGTCAGCCACTGTTGCTGGTGGTCTTCGCTTTCGGCTGCGAGAGCAACGTTGTTCGTGTCCCCATTGTCTTCGAAGATATCGTTTGGCGTGTTCTTGTTGCCCACGAAGTACCCGATGCTGAACTGCTCGCCATCCATCTCGTTGTGTTCTCGGCGAACTTCTTCGGCCGTACAGAGCACGTTGGCAATCCGCTGCAACTGCTGGAGTGAAAGGAGACGAAGTGGGAACTTCGTCAAAGCGGTCATCCCGTGCTCTTTTCCCCGGAGTCGATCGAGGAACGCCGTGAAGGTCACTAACCCGAGATACGCCTCAGTCTTCCCGCCACCAGTAGGGAAGAAGATGATATCACACACGTCCAGCATGTCAGTATCGTCAAGGCCACGGTCAATCTGCGAGGCGATGTCGGGAACCGACATCACTATGAAAACGATTTGGAAGAGGCGCCAGTTTTCGAACTCTCTGGCGAACGTCTCGTTGAGAGCGCGGAACGCAGTCTCCAGATCGTCGTTTTCGTCGGCTAGAAGCAGTTCCATTCCACGTTCGAACCGATCCCTCTCTTCCTTGAACTGCTCCAACATTTCGTCGTATTCCGAGGCGGCCTTTTCGCCTTTGTGCGTTAAGACGTCCTCACGTATGTTCTCGTACTGGTCGCGTGCACGGTCCATCTCGAGTTTGATGTTTTCGAGGACCGTTTCGATGTCTCCCTCTGCGAGTGCCTCTGTCGGAGCGGAGATCGTATCGCGGGAGACGTACTTGGGTTGTCGGTAGACGGGAACCGGCTCGGTAGTAATACTCGTAACCGGGTCGTTCTCTACGACTGCGGCCGAGCAGTTTCTTCCGATGCCGTAGATGTTTCCGTCGTATTGGTAGTGGTCTCGTACTTTCTCCGACTCGAAAGGTTCGAAGGCTGGCGTCTCGGCCGAAACTGTCACCGATGCGTCGAAGAGGAACGCCTGCCAGGACTCGTCCGGCTCGGTTGCGGTTTCCGGATCTTCGCCCTGCGTGTTCACCAACTGGACAGTAACGTCGTAGTTGCCGTCGTCCCGATGGCTAACTTCCAGCCGAATCTCGGCGCTCCAAAGCGGTTCTACTAGCTCGTCGGTGAACACGTCGTCTAAGTACTCCTCGAACGCCGTTTCTGACTCCAACGCTCGAGGTGGAACGTTCTGTTGTTCGTTGTACGTAGCGCTATCCCGTGGCTGGGTGACCGCTCTGTCGTCCTCCTCGAAAGCCGTTTCTGCAGCATCTAGGCCACTGGATATTGGGACCGTGATCTCCCCACCACCGTCGGCCTTGTTTCGTAGCTGGGCTTTGGAAACTTCGATAGAGTCGAACTCGGGAGTTACACGTTCGTAGACGCTGACCAGTGGTTGTGATTCGTCCGGGACTGCAACAGATGTGCCTCCGTCGGCTTGGATACCAGGTTCCGGCTCGCTCACCTCTTCTTCCTCTGCCGGTCCTGCTGCTGCTAGGTCACTATGTTCTAGTTGCTCGTCGTACTCCGGGAATCGTTTATAGAACAGCTTCGCGTCTGGCTGTATCTCGAGAGGGCCATCGAGTTCTTGCGTATCGACTTTCAATTTTAACCCAGTAGTGAACGGGGAAATATTCCGTGTCATCGCACTGCCTGCAGCTTCTATTTCCTCGCCATCGTCGTCGGTTCGTTGTTCGTCACGGTAGTCGTACTGATTAGAGAGAGTAGCCGCGAAGTACCGGACGCGAGGGTCTACACTGTAGAGGGTCGATTGAGTCTCTCCCCGTCCCGTGATCCGATTGATTAACCGTTCCGTTACGAGGTGATTGATGACCTGTCGACGTCGAAACTCCTCGTCCCCTGCTTCGGCGTATCGAGCAGTCGGCGGACGAGTGTACTCCGGATCAGATTGCGGAGGAATCGAATCGAAAGGTGAGGTCATAGATAGCAGTATTCCTGCTATGTCAAAAACCTTCCCGCAATAACACGAAAGGTCAGAGTTCGGTCACCGAGGTAACCTCGTAAGTCGTCGCGTTGTCTCGGATCTCGTTATCTTCGAGTGAGTTCATCTCGGCTTTGAGTTCGGCCCTGAAATCGTGACCTTGTTTCATGTTCGTCCTCCGGACACGGCTCATACTCTCTTCGATACGGAGAGCGTTTTCGCCGGTGAGTTCGTCGATATCGAACCATTCGCCCAGTGCGGCGATGTCCTCGGCTCTGCGTGGGCCGATGGTTAGCGATGGATCTCGTGCGGGTTCTAGACAGTTGTCGGCTTCTGCGGCGGATTCGAACCAATTCCAGACAGTCGATGGCTCACGGTCTATTTGGTCTATCGAGCTCGTGACCTTACGCCCGACTTCCGGGTGTGTCAGCCCGTCGATATTTTTCGACGTTGCGAGACGAGACAGGATCTCTCTCAACGACTCGTACCAAATCCTCAAATCTTCGAATGTGCTCGTCTCACCATGCTCTTCTTCGTATATGTTGCTGAGCCACTCGTCCCAGCGCCGTTCAAATACATCTTTATCGATGATGACGACCTGGTCGCCCTCACTGAGCAAGTGAGGGGAAACCCAGTGATATCGATCTTTCTCGGCTGACGGGTTAGGCCGCTGCCGCATGACTCTATCCCGACGTGTGAACCTCTGGCCATCCACAGTTTCGATCGTTACTTTGCTACGCTCGTGCTCGTCGTATCGGCTCGACCCTCCGTTCTGGTAATCGATGGGGCGAGCTTGATCGAATAAGTCCGCGAGTTCTTTTCTGTCTGCCCCTCCGGAAGAGGCACGACCTGGCTCCACTGTATCCGGTTCCCCAGTTTCAGTGACCTCTGGTTCGGTGGTTGGTTTGGCCTCGACGGGCCTGTCGACTTCCACACGTGGTGGAGCGTACGGCGAGTAGTCCAAGCCTGGAGCCGCAGCATTTCTCGACTCGACGAACCGACTCGCATCACGCTCAATCATCCAGCTCCACTTGCCACGGTACGTAAGGACGACCGTTTCGTCGACCATCGGATGGACGTAGAACCCAGCGTATTGAGGGCGTTGCGGGCCGATGACGAACAGTTGGTCTCTGTCTCCCAGGTCACGTGCCGAATCCGGACTGACGAACACCACGCGATCGTCTTCTATGTCTGATTGAGTTACAACTCCATCTGATGTAATGATCTCCTGAACTGCCCGGCGCCACGTCGCTTTCGGGAGGAAGACGGCAACACGACGCTCGTCTGCCAAGCTCTCTTCGAGCCGGTCTGTCAGTTCTTCGTACAGTGGATTCTCCTCACCGATGTGCTCCCGAGCTCGCCGGAGCGCGTCGGTCGTTTCGAACAACTTGCCTGCGATCGCCGGACGACCGATGATGTCATCCGCGCGTTCCTCCAGTTTGTCGATCAGAGCATCGAGTGTACGTGGGCCGAAATATCCGTCACGCTGAGACCGAACCCACTCGTCGTAGCGGTCGGCTGGGACGGGCAAACGTTCGAACATCAACTGTCGCGAGAAAATTCTCCCAGCAGCTCGGTTTTCATCGTACTCTCGGAGGGCCGAGGACGCTTCGTACCCAGGTTCTAGATATTTGAGGAGTCCCCCGTCATCGACACCTGCGACTCGAATATCTTGGGCGTCAGTGGCACGATCGAACCACGAGGAGAAATTGCCCACAAACTCTGGTCGATGATGGTTCCGATCGGTAGCGGCCTCTAATGCGTCTATTCCTGGGAGCGTGTCCGTCTCGTCTAGATCGCGCGGTGGACCGTACCGAGGGGCCCGACGTTCCTCGAACTCGTGTTTGGTATAATTCGAGTAGAGTGGGGCAATCGAGGCATCTTCGTACTCGTCGAGGAGTTCGTCGATACCTTCTTCGAAAGTTTCCTTGGTCCGCGCCGCCAGATTGAGGAGGATCGTATCTGGTGCGTCGAGTTCCTGTAGCTCGGCGAAACGCTTGGAGAACACGACTCTTACGTCTGCTATACCATCAGACATGGGCACGATGGATCCGTCGTCTATGCGTGCATGAGGGACGATGTCGGGGAGTGGCACTGGGGGAGACTCGTCAGAGACGACCAGCCCGTAGTTCGCAAACTCGTCTCGAAGGTCACCTTTGTTCCCCCAGTGATTGCCTCCACCAGGGCTGAAGACGATGACGTCAGATCCCTCGTCCAAGCCGCGAAGTGCCAGTTCGAGTGCCATTAGGACTGCTACGCGCGGTTCGTATGCTGGCCAGACAATTGGGAGCGTCTGTCCTTCGTAGACGGTCTCACCGACGTTTCCGAGGGCCCGATCCGTCGCTTCGTCGATCGAGAGCGACTGGTACGAAGTCTCCCCTGTCAAGCGATACTGGAGACAATTGACAGCGTTCGCGAGGTATTCAACCACTGACCCTTCTTGGTGAGCGTTCAGTAGTTGCTGTAGGTACGAAACCGTATCGTCACTTTGTGCTTGCCCGTATCTACTCAGAACCTCTCCAGCGAGGGAGCCTTCTTCACCACCGCCTTCAGCTATTGTAGTGATCTCCTTGACGTGCTCTTGTACTGTATCTGGATCACGTTCGGCGAGGACGCGAAGCTGAGTGAGAGCGTGCTCGTGGAGTCGAACCGAATCGGCTGTAAGCCACTCGTCGGCTTTAGAGACCAGGTGCGCCGAACATTCTTCCGATTTGTTCGCCTCTATGAGGACTTCGAGTGCGTCTTCCGCCCGTCTAAGTGGGAGTCCCTCATCGTCTCTGGCTCCTGACTCGAGTATCGTATCTCCGTCTACCTTCACTGCATTTTCGAGACGATCCGTGACAGTTCGACTAATTGAACCTGTGTCTCGCGCAATCCCACTCAGTGCGACGATAGCGATGTCTGCCTGGCTCTTTCCCAAGAGCTCAAACAATTCGTCGACATGGTCTTCGAGCCGGCTTGGATAGGTATACGAGACGTGTCGAATGATTGGGACAGCGTCACTGTTCGCGATCGCCGTCTCGTCACCCTTCTGCAAGATAGAGACTGCGCGATCTAGCGCCATTTCCAATCCCTTCTCAGCCCGGTCAGACCGCACACCTGTCTCGTACTCCGCCATCTCCTCGAGGATCTTGAAGTCCTCGTAAGTGCCGAACTGGCGGAATAAATCAACTGCAACACGACGGCAGACCTTAGACTCGGCTTCTCGAAATGAGTTCGCATGCCGACGATTTACTGTTTCGGAGAGATCTACCCCATGCTCTAGAAGGGGATCCAATACTTTCCCCAATTGCTCTATATACGAATCGTCTTGGTGCGGAACAGCCGTTAAGACGTCCGAAATGTGTTCGGCGACGACAGTCGGATAAGCTTCAGCAAGCGATTGAAGCGATATCCATATCGTTTGTCTATGAAATTGGTTTTGAATATCGAGATAGCCGATCAGTGTCTGTACGAGTTCTGCAACGCATTGGGTATCAAAGTCCGCACCAGAGAGATCGTTTAATTGGGAAAAACCCTCGTCTCTTGTATCAGCACTGTCTAGAGTATTAGCGACAACCCGCGCACATGGTAGCTCTTCACACATAATTCTAAATATCTATTAATCAGATTGGGTGAGTAGTACTGCCCCGTTCTCGAATCGCTGCTTCTTGTCACCAACCATGTAATGCCAGTCTAGCATAAACAAGCGTGGACAGGGGCATAAATGTTTTTCCCTTTATATTATTTTACGTGAGTGAACTGGTCACCCTATATGAGCCATATGTCCCATTACACGTTATATTAATAAGGTATGTGTATTGGATTCTTAAATAATCCGCCTGTCTGTGATCTGTTGCCTATCACGCCAGTCAATACTGCCGCTTAGAGGGTATAACTCCTCTCACGCCACCGGTAGGATCCTCAATATCCCCTTCGTATCTCGGAATGATGTGCCAGTGCAAGTGTTCGATCGTTTGGCCAGCCTCGGGACCGTTGTTCAGACCGATGTTCGTCGCATCTGGGTCGAATTGGTCCAGAACGCGTTCGTGAGCTTCCTCCAAGAAGTCGTACATACCTGGTTCCTCAAGTCCCTCAAGGCGCCCGACGTGGCGTCGCGGAATCACCAGACAGTGACCCTCTGTGACGGGAAACTGATCCAATATACAAATGTACCGTTCGTTCTCCAGTAAAACATCGGCGGGCTCCTCGCCTCGTGCGATGTCACAGAAGGTGCAAGAGGTCATCGGGGCGTCCATCGCAGCATGGTGCCTTAGAATTGTTGGATAAGTACCGTAGATCCGCACAAACGGCAGGGGAAGTTTTGTGCCCTTATCCGCATCTGTGAAGATGATGAACGACGATCGACGCATGACCGCCGACCGCTTCTACGGTGGAGTTGACGACCGATTAGAGAACCTCCAGGCGATGCTGAGATTCGTCGCAGATGATTCCCCGACCGAAGACGAGCTAATGGAGTGGTTCCGAGGGTCGCTTGGTGCTTCGAGCCAATCGACTCTTGACACGTACCTTCGGTTCGTCCGCCAGCTGAAGCTGGTCGAACGAGACGACGTCATCTACCGGATAACCTCCGAGGGTACCTACTTCTTGGAGACGAGAGATACAGACCTGTTGTACGAGAAGTTGACAGATATCGTGAAGGGTTGCGAGGAAATACTCGTGATACTTGACGAAGGTTCCCTATCTCTGTCGGAGATAACCTCCCAACTTCGTCCGGAGTTCCCAGACTATAGCCTCCCGGAAGGCGTCGTGATCAAGCACGTAGAGTGGTTGGAATGTATCGGATACATCGAACGAGATGGTGAAGACTACGTGTTGACCGAGCGGGGATCACTCGCTGTCGAAAGCGAGATCGAACTCCCGGAGTTTCGAGAGCACGTTTCGGAAGGTGCTCTCGTTTCGGATCAGGAGAAGCCCGGTCGGGGATCTCTCCGCAAGCGTGCCGAGAAAGACAGTGTGGAAACGGCTATTCGGCGGACCGTTACTCGAGAAACGACGGAGTACAGACGATCCTCAGCCGTCCGTCAGTACGTCAAAGATCGAGCTGACGGCGTCTGTGAAGGGTGTGGTGAACCGGCTCCATTTACGAGTCGGACCGGAGAACCCTACCTGCAAGCCCACCACGTGGAAGAACTGAGCGAAGGCGGTTTCGACAGCCCTTCGAGTGTCGTGGCACTCTGCCCGAACTGTCACTACAGAGTTCACCACGGCGAAGACGGCGAGGGATACAACGAACGCCTCACAGAGATGGTTAAAGACCTTGAGAGATAGATACCTCGAACTCTGCAAGGCGGGGAGATCGATGGAGTTTCGTCTCTATCTCGTTCTGTCCTTGATCCTCACCAGTTCTCGGAGTCTCCAGGTCAAAGAGCAGGTCTGCATTCTAATCCCGGATCGGGCTTTTCAACGAGTAACCGGAGAAGATCACCGTGGAGATGGTTCGATAGAGATTCAGTCGTCAGTCGAAAGTTCTGCTTCAACCTCCTCTCTAATATCCCGTATCGTGCTCGCCAATTCGCCCTTCGTTTGGCCTTCGTACGGGAATACGGAGCCCGACTTTCTGAATCGCTTGATGGTTTTATCTATCACTTTGGTATCTGCCAATCCCTCCCCTTCGCCATCTGTTTTATCACCATCTGGCTCGTCGTAGAGTTCCTCTAACAACGCTCTCACTGCAGGTTCGTACCGCGCCATGGGCGTATCGAAAACTAATAGCGAGAACCGGCGTTTGCTAAGAGCACGCCGAGTTGGCTCGTAATCGACGCTTCCATCTGATTTCTCAACACACGTTAGTTCCGCGATCCACCAGGCACGTTCGAAGGTACTAGCTTTACCATCTAGCGCTCTAGCTTGTGTCCAGAATTTCTCCTTCATCGCAGAGACGCTGTTGAACGCCCATCGGTGATGAACGAACCACGGGAAATAGAGCATCGAAAATGCGCTCCAAAGGCCCGAATCAGCCGCGTCTGACCGACTGATGTCCACGTTGCGGTGAACTGCGATAGCAGTCTCTGGATCTGAGTCCCCTGTTTCGGGTGTGGTTTCCGACTTGATTTTTCTGAGTCGGTTCTCCAAGGTTTCCAAATCCGCTGTCAAATCAGTTTCAACGACGTAATTTTGCAGTTCCGAGTCCGGAATGCTGTCGTAATCTCCTTTGAGAAACTCATCGTACTTGCTTAACAAGCTCTGTGCACCGTTACCGAGGCGGATGAGTTTCTGCCCGTCCATCAACTCGTTGTCTGGATTCCAACCCGTCATCGATCTCCGATCCTCCGTGCGTGATTATCGAGTTGTTGACCTGGATCTAGCAGCCCCTGAACTGCTTGTTCAATTCGCTCTGTTGCTGTCATCGGACTCTCTTCTAATTCCTCTTTCAAGAACTTTGCAGCCCTCCTTGGAGACACGTCTCGTTCCTCATACAGATGATCAGTCATCATCTCGAATACAGCTGGTTGCCACTCCGGAGTCCACTCAGCCGCATCGGGGTCGTACTCGTCAGCAGCAACTTCCGTCATTCGTGCCCAGACAGACGACATCACCTGATCCCAGATGAGTTCACCTGTGAGATCGTCGTACCTACCCTCGCCATTCCAGACGATATCCACGACTTGATCGTGATCCTCGTTGAAATAGAGGACCGGGTTATTCGGGTCTCGTCGCAGGTCGAGATAGTACAGCCGATCTGCAGGTGGGAATACTGTATCTTCGTCCTCGTTCTCCTCTTCGAACGAGCTGCGTTCCACTTGTAGCACGTCATCGCTACCGGCCTCTTCGTCTTCGACGGTAATCCGACACCGTTGGCCATCGGACAAGAGAGCGCCGGGCTCTGTCGCGTAGTCGTGGGATTCATTTAATCCAAGTGATCGTTCCTTCTCTTCGGTGAATCGTTCAGACCGCAAGAGGTAGGGGTTGAGTTCGACACGTCGTGCAATGGTATCCGAAGAGATGGTCAACGTGTCGCTGACCGTTCCGGCGCTGATTCCGTCGCCCAGCACCGTCCCTGCTCTAGTGTAGGTGTCTACGCAGTGCCCTGCTACGACGACTTTCGCAGGATGACTAGTGGACACACTCTCTGCAGTACTTTCGTCTGCTTCTGGAAGTACTTCCTCGAGGAGATCGGCAGGAACCTCTACGGAAAGGCTAAACTCGATCGTAGACCACCCGTTGTATTCGGTGAGATCTAAATTCGAATCGTCGTCTGCCTCGACGGTCTCGTCGCCATCGACCGAGTAGTCTTCGATACGGAGTTCTAATTCCCCCAAATTACATCGATGTGGGAACGTATCGTACTTCAGAGATCGGTTGAGCCTGAGTGTGCGGCTCATAGTTACTCACCCACCTCGACAGATCCATCGACGAGTTTCAGCCGGGTTTTCGACAACTCTCCTAATCGCGCTTCGACTCCGTTGAGTTGGGCGCCGATTTCAACCGTCGCGGATCTGACGTCACCGACGGCCTGTATGTGACTCTTCTCGCCGTCCTCACGTGTCTCGGCTACCTCAATCTGCCCATTTCCATCTGCCACCTCTGCGTCGACGTCTTCTACGATTACTGTATCTGCCTCCTTGTCGTCTTCAAACAGAGCGACTATTTCGAACGTAGCCTTCCACTGCTCTATCGGACCATCGCTTATCGCCTTACGGTCAGAGTTTGGACCGACGGAACCGGTAAACAGCCACTCGTTATCTGTGGGTGTGTCAGATATCTCCCACTCGAAGAGTCGTGGGACACTGGGGGTTCTGGGTTCTCTAGGACCGTCGCTGGTCCGCAAGTCCGAACGAGTCCGGGGAAGAATATCTCTTTCGGGGCGAGTCACGGATCCTGACCGATCCGATTGACTGTACAGGAGCGTTGAGAGAGCATTTCGAAGCGTCTTCGTGGTGAGTGCCTCTGCCTTCCCCACACAGCCACTCTCGTATTTCGCTTTGAGTTCGTCATTCTTCTCTCCGTACCAACGGTCGTGCATCGGTGGTTCGGCCATCGCGAGGAAGTCGTCAATAGCCTCGTCGGATGCCGAGTGGGGCTTTCCAGGGGGTGTGCGTGCTTTTCCAGCGGCTAACAAGGCGTGATACTTCCCAGAGTGACCGAGGTGGTGACCAGGCTTGTACTTCACCACCATTCCTGGGTCTCGGAACATAGCGATCTCTCCAAGTCGTTTCGAAGTAGCCCCCTCTGTATCACTTGGGTTGGCTTTTCGTGCTGCTACCGTGACGTATCCGTCAGTTGGAGTGGGATACTCTTCGCCGTCGTCGCACTCGCTCTCTTTCTTACTCTCAATTTCGTACTCTTGATCGGTCTTCGCAACAGTTCCCGGTCCGTTGAAGGAGTTGGGTGCATCTCGCATACGGTCGAGGCACTTGACGAATGGCGAAGCGACTTCGTTGTCTCGAATCGTCTCCTGGGTCAGTCTCGTACCTTCACCGCACATATCGATCTCCACCTGGAGGTTCCCCCCACGAATAGCCGGCCAAAAGTACTCTGCCGTCGCCTGCGTAAATTCGTCACACAGTTCGTCCGGCGACGGTTGATCGTCCATCGCTGGATCGGACGGGTCACGGAAGCCTGGAATCATGATCGTCGTTCCGTTCGCGTCGGGACGTGCCATTCCCAGACCTTCCGCGAGTTCTTCGGCACGATCGTTCCAAATCGACTCCGGCCGCTTTAGTTCGTCGCGTTGGAACCCCGAGTCCGAGCCGAACCAGCCGTCGTTCGCGTAACACTCTCCCCCTGATAGCTCGTGAGTCGGGATGAAACAACGACCGACGAGTCGAGGCGAGGTCTGACCGGGTCGTTCTTCCGCCAGCGTTGAATTGAACAGCACCGTCTGGAACCCAGACGCGACCCAAAGCAACGTACTCCCGAGACCGTGTCGTCCCCCGGTACTTCCGCCCTTGTTACTCGCACCTGGGTCACGGATCAGTGCCGCATAATCCGAGTCCTGATCCTCTTCGTTCCCTTGAATTCCTTTAGCGTTCTTCTCCTCAACCGTGAGTGTTCGAAACGCTCCGCCGTTATCTAAATACTCTACGTAGTCGGTGAGACCGTGTCCATCCTGGTCTTCCCCACCTGCTTTGACGTGAGCGTATAGTTTGTCCCATTGTATGGCCTCGTCGAAAGCAGTTCGATCGTTGAACTCACGGAGACGAAATGTTACCTCTACCGGTTCACTCGGCTCATCACGTGCATCCACCGAGTTTTGGAGAATCTCACGGACGAACGTCTCCAAATCACGACTGAACGTTTTCTTTTGGATCAGCCCTTGCTTCCGCGTGCGTCCACATGGAACCTCTTCAAACCACCATACGGGGCTAAAATCCGTAGCGCTTCCTGTAGTCACTACAGAATATGAACATTGACACAATATAGGATTTTGGGTTAGTGGTTTGGATCCTGCTCTGATCAGAAATGATCTATATTCTATTAATAATTATATTAACTTACGTATATAGAAGGGAACCGAAGAAGTTTAGTGTGATGATCAAAAGGCTGACCATCGTTACGAGACATTAGATTCAGGCGGGAAGATTTCTTCGAAATACAAGAACTAGCGAAAGACCTTGCTGATCGCTGGTTTACTCAGTATCAACCCGTCACCTACATCTGTGTGATCCTACTGAAGATAGACGTGATAGACGATCCTGGCCCGTCTAACTCACAGATAGTCAGTAAGACGACGACACGTCTTGGGCAGAACTGATGGTCATGTGTGACGAGGGCTTGGATTACGACGACGCCAAGAATCAAATCAATGATTTGAGTGACGAGAGCATAGCTGAACTCTCGTAGTTGGGTCGGTAGTACTCGGATATCTTATACTGAACCGACGACCGAAGTCTGAGGTGTTTCAGCACCTACCTTCTCGCAGATACTCCTCCCAGCTAACTCGGCGAGATGAGGAGGGACAGCGTTCCCGATCAAACGACCGAGATTCTTGATCCCCACGTCGTCCCAGTCCTCGTAAAAGTCGTAGTCCTGAGGGAACGTCTGTAGGATAGCACCCTCAAGGATGGAGAGCGCACGGTTCTGTTCGGTATCGTAGTGGCCGAAGCGGCCGCTCCCGTAGTTGTAGAACTGTGTGGTGATCGTCGGTGCTGGTTCGTCTGGTCGCAGTCGACTGTACGGTGCCTTGTACGATCGACCGCTATCTCGTTTGTGACAGTCCGCGAGCAGGTGATCGAGACCGTTCTCTTCCCAAACACTCCAGTCTTGGCCAGGTTCTATGTTCCGTATTCTTTCGAGATTCGTCTCCGATAGAGATCGAGCTCTATGGAGCTCTATTTCCGGGTGAGTTTCGCCAGCACCAATCGAAGGGAGGTGACCGATCGCTTCCCGAACCGTAGGATATTCGTCCTCGTCTTCGTAGATCGGACTCGGCAGTTCGATGGTACCTTCTTTCGACGCAATGAGTAACCACCGCTTCCGTTTCTGTGGAATCCCGTATTCCGGACAGTAGACGTTCTTGTTCTGATCGGAGTTCAGTGCGTATCCCAACTCTTCGAGTCGTTCTTCGAACCCTTCGTAGATTCCGTCGTTACGTACCTGTAGTACATTCTCTGTGACGAGGACGTCTGGTTCGACGTGCTCCACGATCTTACGTACCGAGTCTAGAAGACCCCATTTGTCGTGATCTTCACGGCCACCCTTTCTCGAATGCCCCATAGTGGAGTAAGGCTGGCAAGGAGCACAGGCAGCTAGTACGGTTAGGTCGGCCTCGAAAGGGTACATATACGCAACACGCTCGGGATTCTGTGCGAGTGCCTTCACATTTGCATCTACGAACTCGGCGTTGGTATTGACCGTGTAGGGATAGAGCCCCTCTCGCGCGTTATCAATGCCTTTTGTCACGTCGATACCGGCTCGTTCGAGTCCATATGTCATACCACCAGCACCACAGAAGAGATCGACCGCGGATATGTTCATAGCAGTCACTTCCGATAGGAGCTACATTAAGGTAATGACAAGACGGACGTACGGACGGTAGTGGGAAGTATCATATGGCTCGAGGCTACAATTCACAAGATAGATATAAACGGCTATTCCGAGCACATATATGACAACTGTAAAAAACGTTCCTGACTCAATTTCTGAGTGGTTCTTCTTCAGTGGTGGGCCGGGTGCACCGCGGTACGGAGACGATCCGACGAAGCACGCGGTGAACCACGATACGGAAAGTTTCGTCAGAGAAGTGATCCAGAACGCCAATGACCAGCGACTTGACAACGACGATCCAGTCGAGATCCGATTTCGCTTCCTCACCCTCACTGGGGAGGAACGCGAAGAGTTCCTGGAAACGATCGGGTGGGAGACAGGTCTTCGTGATCGTCTTCAAACTGTCTCGGATAGAGATACGGGGAGAGGCTATGATCGATTTCTAGACCGGCTCGCCGATTCCGACGCCGAGCTCCGTCTGCTAGTGGTTGAAGACAAAAATACAACGGGTCTCACCGGAGGGTGGTCCGAGGACTCGAATTACGCGGCCCTCGTGCGTGACGAGCTCTACAGTAGCAAGCAGGAAGATACTGCTGGTGGGTCGTACGGACTCGGAAAGTCTGTCCTGTGGACATTTTCCGGTGCTTCGACAGTACTATTCAATTCGTCACCGGTCACCACTCCCGACGAAGTGACCCCACCCCGATTCGTAGGCCGAACGAAACTCCCGACCCACGAACTCGGAGACGTGACCTACCAGGGCGCGGGGTGGTTCTGCAATCCGATGGAAACTGACGAGGGGATTCGCCCTGCGTCAGTTTGGGGAGTGAAGGCAGCGAGCCTGGCGAATCAACTCTATCTCAAGCGGCCAGCGGGTAGCGGCACTAGCATCATGGTCATCGGGTACCGGGATCCGACTCGGGACACCAGACCGGAAATTGAAGAACTGGCAGACGAATTCGTGGAGGCCGCAGTCAAGTACTTCTGGCCGGCGATGCAGAGAGGAGATCTGCGTGTCACGATTGAGACACCGAAAGAGGAGTTTGAGGCCAGTGTTGAGAACGTTCCTGCTATCCAGCCCTTCGTAGAGTGCTTCGAGCAGAGGAACGAGAACCAAGGAACCTTGGATCAACCCGGAGATGTCGCCGGTGTAGACATCCCGATGAACCTTCCAACCAGAGCAGACAAGACGGAAACACCGGACGGGAGTGTCAGACTCGCCGCCCGTCTCGCCTCACCTGCCGATGATGATACTTATCTCAACAAAGTCGCTCTTTTCCGGGGGGCAGGGATGATCGTCAAATACTTCGACCAAAGTCGTGTTGCGTTCGGAGATCGTGACTTTCACGCCGTACTCGCGTGTGGTGAGGCACGACACGATGGTCTAACGACAGAAGCAGACAGGGAGATTGACCGTTTCCTCCGCTACGCAGAACCACCCGAACACGACGAGTGGATTTCGACCGAAAATCTACGTGAAAAGTACAGTCAAGGGTTCCGAACTGCTCTAGACGAGATGTTCGGTACGCTCCGAGATGGACTTCGACACCTGATCGCTCAGAGCGACGGAAGGGGGGAGTCACTCTCTCGACGAGTGCGCAAACGATTTCCTATCCACGACGTCAGGAACCACCGCCGATCCGTCAGCGGGCCCACTACAGTCTTCGACATCGATAGCACCTCGTCGTTTGAGGACGGCCGGTGGATCTTCGAGGGCCGAATTGAGGTCACTAAAGACGAGTTCGAGGGATGGAGTGTCGACATCTCGATGAAAGGCGTCGGTGAAGACGGTGGAACCTTCGGACAGGTGCCGATCGAATCTGTTTGGACGTCGAGCGACACCGTCACGAAAGAGTGCAAAGACGGGGCTGCCAAACTCGTAGCCGAGGACGGGGTTGCAAAGATCGACTTCGGAGGAGAATCTTATCCAGTCGGAGACGGAGACACTTCGACAGTTACAGTTGGAGAAACGCGACTAGACATTCGAGCCGAACTGAGGACTCGAGGAGGTGAGTGATCGTGGAGCGAATGTCTCAACGATACCGTACGACTTCGCTCCCTCACGTCTATCTCGACAACGGGTTGGATTTCGAACTCGACGGATACTCGATAGACGGGAGTGAAACACGGCCCTTGGAGCTCAAGGCTGGGCAAACGACCATCCCGATCCCACCGGACGAAGACCGAGACGAGTGGGAGACAGTAGAACTGTCCGGATCGGTGGAGCTGACCGAATCGACGGTCGAGAGCCTCTTTCCACCGGAGGAAAGATCTGCGCCGCCTGCGAGGCTGTTCGTGGTGATCCAGTGCCACGAGACGATTTACCGCGACAAAGTAGTGGTACAAGAACCACCAGTAGAGCCCGATAGCTACAGTTTTGGGATCGAACTCGATCGTGATGACTTCCGGGACAAGGTGGAAATCCGGCCACACCTCGTCCGGACAGAGTCGACGGATCACGATGGGAAGTACGCGACCGAAGAGCATCTACGCGTGGCGAGTGGAAAGACGTTCACTGCGTTGGTGGATCCCATCGAAGACGAGGGAGAAGCGTGGATCGACGGTGAAGAGGTCAGTTTCTCTCAAACACCTCACCTCCCCGACGGTGAGAAAATCCACTACCTCGACTTCCGAAACGAAGCACGGCCGAAACTGTGGCTCAACACAGACTACCCTCGTATCACGGACATCCTCCAATCGGATGGATCCGTCGGCGCAGAACCTCGTATGCGAGACGTGATTCTGGATCAGATCGCTTACCCCGTGTGGATCCAGCTCATATTGCGGGCAGGGTGTGCAGTCGACGATAGCGGAGAGGTAGAACACCAGTGGCAACAGACCGTCCTCAAGTCGTTCGCCCGTGATATTTACGAGACCGACGATACCACGGAAGCAGCACTCGCGCTCCGCCAGGACGTTCGTAATCCGGACTCGCTCTCAGAAGTGATGTCACGTATCGACCGGGAACTGCAAGATTATCTCGAACCGCGGACTCAACTAATCAATCTCATGGAAGAGGGCCTCAAGATCTAAAATGGCTGATCGTATACTCCACCGGTTGACTGAGGATGGACGGCGCCTAGTAGGTGACCCGTTCTTGAGAGGCGAAGAAGGAATCGACGAGGAAGAGCTCTCGGAGTACGTCGAGCCGATACCAGGAGAACCGACCGCCGACTTAGATACTCTCGACGAGAGGGTAGAGACTGTCGTCGACGAACACTCTCGGTTCGACACTTCGATGGACAAAGCGCTCGCAGAAGACGTCCATCGCTGCCTCGATTTGAGCTACCGAACCGCGGGCGATCCGGGACTCTGGCACTGGCTGGCGATCTGCCAGTACCCCGAGTTCGTTTGGCAGCGGTGGGAGTACCGTTCGGAAAAGGCGATGCGAGAGAAGTTCTTGGGCGCAGGATCCGACCTGTATTCGAACGCACTCCATCGACTGTGGTGGATCGCCGAACTCACCTACGACGACGAGAGGGACGATTATTCGCTGACAGAGAGCGTTTTCTCCAACCAGACGATCGTCAACAAGGTATTCGACAGGTGGTTCGCTCGGTACGATCCCGCGGTCGTAGCCGTCTGTGAGGTGCTCAAGGACGAACCATCTTCGGTCATCGATGAGGCGACCAATCAGTTCAATCACTCCCTGACGAGTGTACAACTAGAGGGGCTGACCCAGGACGACGTCAAGCAGATGATGCGTGAGATCGTCGAAGACGTCCGGTAGGATTCGAAATAACGCAATCCATGCTGCAGTTCAGGGATTCTATTCGCCCTCAGTGATTGAACGATAGTACGAACAGTACTCTTTCGCAAAACAACCTGAACAACGTGGTGAACGCTTCGTACAGACAAGAGCTCCGAAATCGAGCAGTGCGAGGTTGTAGGTACGAGCGACACTGCCGTCTTCGGGAAGCATCTCGGTTGCGAATTCTCGTCGCTCGCTCTCTTTCTCCGGGAACTCTTCTCTGAAGACTCTATCGTAGACCCTCACTACATTCCGATCCGCGATCACACGTGGTTGTTCCAGGGCGAAACAGAGCGTTGCATTCGCGACGTAAGGGCCAACTCGAGGGAGTTCCAGTAATTCGTCTCCAACGGACGGGAGTGTGTCTACTCGATCGGCTATCCTCGTGAGTGCCTCGGCGCGTATCCGCTGGAATCCCAAGGGTTCAATTACCTCCTCTATCTCCTCTTGGGAAGCATCTTTCAGTCTCTCGATCGAAGGGTACTTTGAGAGAAAATCGGGATAGACAGTCCTTACGTTTTCGGCTGGTGTCTGCGTGAGAAAAAACTCAGCAACGAACACTTCGTAAAGCGTTTTGTCTGGTTCCCGCCACGGAAAATCACGGAGATTGTCCTCAGCCCACTGTAGGATCTCCTGCTGAAAGCGTTCGTGAGTTGGATCTGCCACGGCTCAAATTCTAATTAGAACCGTATTGAATTTGTCTCTGCATTGTAGGCTACCGCAATCGTCAAGAATCAGCCCTACGATACATACAATAACCGCTGTGTACCAGAGGCCCCACCGTGCACAATATCGAGAGTGCCGCACCCTGCCGTGTACACAGGACTAATATCAATTGAGAATGATTTCGAGGAACGTGTTGTTGGCGGCAGTAGCATTAACTCCGATCCGTCAGATTCGTAAGAACGATGAGTGGGAGCGATATTGAAAATCACATGTCTGATGCGGATCCCGACGTATGTGCTGTTGATCTCTTCTGCGGTGCTGGGGGATTCACCGAGGGTCTCGAACGAGTCGGCATCAACGTAGTCGCAGGTGTTGACGTTGATCCAGACTGTGAGACCCCGTACGAAGCCAACCACGACGCAAAATTCTATCACAAGGATCTGAAGCAGGTCGCACGCGACGATCCTGGGTGGGTCGGTGAGTTGTTCGATGAGTCTGCGGACGTTCACGTCATCGCCGGCGGTCCACCGTGTCAACCCTATTCAACTCTCGTTGATTCGGAGGAACCCCACGAAAAGGCGGGTCTCGTTACCGCATTTACCGAAATTGTGAACGAGGTGCAACCGGGAATCGTCGCCATGGAAAATGTGTATGGCGTTCGAAACGACGACGAGTATCATGACCTTGTTGATACGCTTGAGAACGCTGGCTACTATTTCAACGAGATTGACGAGCGAGGGGTCTATTGTCCGGAATATGGAATCCCACAACAACGAAAACGGTGGATAACGCTCGCATCGAAAGCGGGCCCTATTGAACTTGATCCGCCAAAGAGAGCTAACGTCGATACGGAGTCTGACCTTACGGTAGCAGATAATATAGCCAATCTCCCGCCGATTAAAGCTGGTGAACAGCACAAAGACGATCCGTTACACAGAGCTCGCAATTTGGAGGGGAAGAACATCGAACGAATCGAGATCTCGAAACCCGGTGGCGATTGGACGGACTGGGAGGATCAGGGACGGGAAGGCCTGGTAGCAGATTGCCATCAAAAGGACAGTGGGATCACGTACAAGGCACCGTACAGTCGCATGGAAGGTGACAAGCCAGCACCGACGATCACCACGCAGTTCTACAACTACGGGAGCGGCCGGTTCGGCCACTACGACACCGATCAGAACCGTGCCTTAAGTATTCGTGAGGGCGCGATTCTACAGACTTTCCCAGACGATTACCAGTTCTTAAACGGGAAAGATGCTGACGAGATTGGTCTCAACAAACTTGGTCAGTGGATTGGGAACGCCGTACCGCCGAAACTTGCGGAGGTTGTGGGTGGTAGTATCATCCGACATGCGAAAGGCGAGCGACAGATGACTGTATCGGAATACGTGGATTGATCGTCTCCTTTGGGAGTATTCCTTCTATGTTGACCTCCTGACTACACAGTCAACTTTATCATACTTTACCTGAGAGCACAGTCCGATAGAGTGTTGCCCTGATGACGACCTCTTGAATTATTTGGCGCGAGAAGCATGTTCACGGGCGATCTAACCTTTTCGTGAAGGTTAGCATGGATGCCCTTGGTGGGGCCGAGAAACCGGATGAATACTCTGAGAGTGTCCATCAGGCACTTCAGGCTCGTCATCGCCGGGTCGCCGTCGTCCCGTCGACAGAGGCGGTACTTATATGGCGTCTCCCGTCAGTTCGTTCAAGCTCTCAATGTTGCGCTCGCCATACCAGCGGATGAAGTGGCTCAACCGGACGCAATGCGAACGGGTGGTTGACTCGGATGCTTCGGCCGCACGCTCTGCAAGCACGAAAACGTCGTCTTCGTACCCCGATCGGTGACTCACCATTTTCTCGCTGTCTCAGGTGAACCCGTCATGGCTCATCCGAATAAGTGATAACGTCGGCTCGTAATTGAACGATGTATCATGTCGTATGAAAATGGGTGATGGTTTGATAGGAATCTATTTATTGCTACATTCGCCTTCGTTCAAGCATGAATTCCACTTCTGCTGAGCTATCTGAGCTATTTCGGCGGATTGTTTCTGAGTATCCTGTCGATGAGGTGGGAGAGCCAATTACGCCCGACTTGACGAGGGAGGATATCGAAGATCGAATTCCGAGACGAATTGAGTTTATATTGGGGGACGACGAACTCGTAATCAAATCCTCGGCAGGGAAGGGCCGGTGGACGGCGATTCCCTGGATCGCAGTAATGGATCCACGAGAGACGACCCGGATCCAAGAGGGCGTCTACGTGGTGTATCTATTCGAACCGCAGGAGGGGCGAGTTACGTTGACCCTCAATCAGGGAGTTACGACCCTGAAAGAGGAGTTGGGGATCACGAAGGCGAGGGAACGACTGGAGGAAACGGCAACCGAGGTTCAGAGCCAAGTTCGACCAGACGACTTCGATATAGGTCCCATCGAGTTTCCGCATGCGTCGCACCGAAACCGATTGTACGGTTCGGGAACGATATTCTACAAACGGTATTCGCTCAACGACATTCCGAGTGACACTGCGCTGGAATCGGATCTACAATCGCTCGTCGCGGCGTACCAGGACTACGTTTCTAGAAAGGATCGTGATCCCACGGTCTACCAGGTTCCGGTGAAGACGGGTGACGGCCCGATCCGAACCAATTTCGACCGAACGATCGTCGAAGGCGTCGACCGAGCTCGGATCGAAACCGTCTACGCCCCGCCGGGTGACCACGACACGCTCCGCGTCTGGGGCAATCAGGCGGACGAACCAGCAGCAGAAG
>LKMJ01000638.1_pt1 | contig 27889 bp, 28 predicted proteins | sample 643391 | NCBI WGS metagenome assembly LKMJ01 (sample SAMN04112250, study PRJNA286221) | soda lake metagenome | biome: soda lake; feature: Kulunda Steppe; material: water; isolation source: sample PL-Br10 brine of Picturesque Lake | place: Russia: Kulunda steppe | collected 2010-07 | reverse complement strand
GACGACGAGCGCCAGCCGCGCCCGCTGGGTCCGTTCGTCGTCGGCGCTGACGACCGGACACTCCCGGTAGAAGCCGTTGAACCGGTCGGCGATCTCGCGGGTGTACGTCGCGATCCGGTGTGGTTCGTGATCGTCGGCCGCGGCTTCGATAACGCCCGGGAACCGGGCGATCGTCGACAGCAGTTCGCGCTCGGCGTCGCTCGAAAGCGCCGAGACGTCGAGTTCGGGCTCGATCCCCCCCGCTTCCCCTTCGATCCCACAGCAGCGTGCGTGAACGTACTGGACGTACGGCGCCGACTGGGCCTCGAAGTCGAGCGCCCGGTCCCACTCGAAGGTGATCGCCTTCGTCGGCTGTTTGGAGACGATGTCGTATCGGACCGCTCCGACCCCGACCTGTCTGGCGATCCGTTCGACGTCCGTCCCGTCGAGGTCGTCGTTCCGGAGCCGGTCGTCGAGTCTGGTCTCGACCTCCTCGCGCGCGCGGTCGATAGCCTCGTCGAGTAGGTCGTCGAGCTGGACGCCGGTCCCCCGACGGGTCGACATCTTCCCTTCGGGGAGGTTGACATAGGAGTAGATGACCGAACCGAGTCGATCGGTGTCGTTATCGAGCAACTCGAGCGTCGCGCGGAGCTGTTCGGCCTGTAGTTTGTGGTCCTCCCCGAGGACGGTCACCGCGCGGTCGTAGTTGTCGAACTTCCATTCGTGATGGGCCAGATCTCGCGTCGTATACAGCGAGGTGTCGTCGGCCCGGAGGAAGACGAGGTTCTTCTCGATGTCGTCGAACTCGAGCTGCCAGGCGTCCTCCTCGTAGACCGCGTTGTCGTGTGCTTTGAGCCGGTCGACGATCTCGTCGGTCGAGCCGTCCCGCATGAAACGGGTCTCCTTGACGAACTCGTCGAACTCCGCGGGCAACCGACCGAGACAGGCCTTCATCCCGTCGAGGACGGTGTCGACGACCTCACCGACCCGTTCGTAGGTCTCCTCCTCGCCGGCCTCTAACCCCTGCATGATCGCCTCGATCTCCGCTTCGGCTTCCTCGACGGCGTCGGGATCGGCGTTCTCCAGGAACTCGTTGCCCTTCCGGTAGTACCGGACCATCCGGTATTCGGCCCGTTCGCGGGCCGGTTCGGGGAGATCGGACTCCTCGAACCGCTCGTAGGCCCACGTGAAGACGGCCATCTGTCGGCCGGCGTCGTTGACGTAGTAGTGTCGGTCGACGTCGTAGCCGGCATACGAAAGCAGATTGGCGACGGCGTCGCCGATGATCGGGTTTCGGGCCCGCCCGACGTGGACCGGTCCGGTCGGGTTCGCGGAAGTGTGTTCGACGACGACCGAGGTCTCCTGGGTGGGTAGCTCCCCGTAGGACGGCTGTTGGGCGGCCTCGAGCGTGCCCTGGAAGTACGATTCGTCGGGGAAGAAGTTCAGGTACGGGCCGGCCGCTTCGATGCGACCGACGTACTCGTGGTCGTCCGCGTCCAGTTCTGCGGCGAGTTCGCCGGCGACCTGTGGCGGCGGCGCTTCGAGTTCGCCGGCCAGCCGGAACGCGATACTCGAGGCGAAGACGGCCTCGATGTCCTCCGGTGGCTCCTCGATGCCGAGATCGTCGGTCGGGAGCCCGCGGGCTTCGAGCGCCGACCGCAGCGCGGATTCGACCGACTCGCGAAGGGGACGGAACATACTCCCGTTTCCCGAGCGGCGGGTATATGAATAACGGGTTCGTTCCGATACTGGGTCGCCGATCGTCGTCCGCCCGCCCGGGGGCACGCCTCCCAGTTCCGATCCACGGGTTTTAGGCACTCGAACGACGAGACAGGTGTATGCCAAAGCAGGTCGATGACCCCGACTACCACAGCGAAAACCACACGGCCGCCCAGACCTGCGGGTGGACGGCGAACGCCCTCCGCGGGGAGGGCCGATGCTACAAGAACCACTTCTACGGGATCCAGTCACACCGCTGTATCCAGATGACGCCGGTCGTCAAATGCAACGAGCGGTGTGTCTTCTGCTGGCGGGATCACGCCGGCCACGCCTACGAGCTCGGCGACGTCGAGTGGGACGATCCCGACGCCGTCGCCGAGGCGTCGATCGAACTCCAGCGGAAGCTCCTTTCGGGGTTCGGCGGGAACGACGAGGTGCCCGAACGGGTCTTCGAGGAGGCGATGAAGCCCCGTCACGTCGCGATCTCTCTGGACGGCGAACCGACGCTGTACCCGTACCTTCCGGAGCTCATCGACGCCTTCCACGATCGGGGTATCACGACGTTTCTCGTCTCCAACGGCACCCGCCCGGAGATCCTCGCACAGTGTGACCCCACACAGCTGTACGTGAGCGTCGACGCCGCCGACCGACGGACGTTCGACGAGGTGGTCAAACCGGTCGAGGACGGCGTCTGGGAGCGACTCATCGAGACACTCGACGTCCTCGCCGAAAAGGACGAAACCCGGACGGTGCTCCGGACGACGCTTCTATCCGGCCACAACACCCACCGACCGGAGTGGTTCGCGGCGATGTACGATCGGGCCGACGCCGACTTCGTGGAGCTGAAGGCGTACATGCACGTCGGCAATTCCCGGGGCCGTCTCGACCGGGACGTGATGCCCGCCCACGAGCGGGTCGTCGAGTTCACCGAAGCCGTCCAGGAGTTCCTCCCGACCCATCCGGTCCTCAAGGAAGTCGAGGCCTCGCGTGTCGCGCTTTTGGCTCGCGAGTCCGACACGATGGTGCCGGAGCTGAAGGGCGGCAGCGACTTCTGGCGGCAGCAGCCCTACGCCGAGTCCTGACAGATATCCGGGGGCGTCGCCCCGATCGCCGGGTTCGCCAGTCTTTAAAAGATGAAACGCATCAGTTCGGATATCGGTCGCAGTCCGACACACGTTCCATTTCTGTTATCCGTCTCAGTTCCGTTACGGTTAAGGGTCACACGTCCCTACTCGGAGTATGGCACAGACAACCGGGCGCGTCGGCCACGACGAGCTGGCGACGCTGAAGCTCGTCGCCCTCGACGGCGCGCTCGAGGGACGGACGACGATCACGTGTTCGGAGCTGGCGGCCCGGCTCGACGCGTCGAACCAGACCGCCTCCCGGCGGCTCCAGCGGCTCGAAGACGCTGACTACCTTCGACGAGAGATCACCGGCGACGGCCAACGGGTCACGCTCACCGACGAGGGCGAACGAACGCTCCAGCGGGAGTACGCCGACTACCGGCGGCTCTTCGAAGGCGATGCGGACGTGACACTCCGCGGGGCCGTCACGAGCGGGATGGGCGAGGGGAAACACTACATTTCGCTGTCGGGATACATGCGGCAGTTCCGCGACCGGCTCGGCTACGAACCGTTCGCCGGCACGCTGAACGTCGATCTCGACGAGGAAAGCGTCCGGGCGCGGGCCAGAATGGACGCCCTCGACCCGATCGGGATCGACGGGTGGGAGGACGACGACCGGACGTACGGTCCGGCGTTCTGTTGGCCGGCGACGGTCGAAGCCGGCGAAGACCGCTACGGGGACGCCCACGTCATCGCCCCGGAGCGGACCCACCACGGCGCCGACCAACTAGAGATCATCGCCCCGGTAAAGCTCCGCGAAACGCTCGGTCTCGAGGACGCCGACGGGGTGATCGTCAATGTCTCGGAGCAGTAACACCGCCCGGACCAGAGACGGCATCGACGCGGCGATATCCGCCTTCGCCGCCGGCGGTCCCGTCCTCATCCACGACGCGACCGACCGCGAAGGTGAGGTCGACCTCGTCTACCCCGCCGTCGCCGTGACGCCGGCCGACGTCGCCCGGATGCGCAACGACGCCGGCGGGCTCGTCTGCGTCGCGCTCTCCGATACCGTCTGTACCGCCTGGGAACTCCCCTTCGCTCAGGAAATAATCGATCACCCGGCCGGGGCCGCCCACGATCTCGGGTACGACGAGCGGTCCTCGTTTTCTTTGACCGTCAACCACCGCGAGACGTTCACCGGGATCACCGACGAGGACCGCGCGCTCACGATCTCGGAACTCGGATCGGCAGCCGGCGAGATCGTCCGCGAGACGCAGGTCGCAGGCGACGGAGCCGCGGGCTCGATCGCGACCGACGCCGACAGCTTCGCCGAACGGTTTCGGGCCCCCGGCCACGTCCATCTGCTCCGCGGCGCGCCGAACCTCCTCGAGGACCGCCGGGGCCACACCGAGCTCGGGCTCGAACTCGCCGCGGCCGCAGGGGTCGAGCCCGCGGTCGTGGTCTGTGAGATGCTCGACGACGAAACCGGCGGCGCGTTATCGCCCGCTGCGGCCCGCTCTTATGCCGACCGACACGGCTTCCCCTACGTCGAGGGAAGCGAACTCATCGCTCGGTTCGAGTGACTGGGCGGGCGTCGATCGCTCGAAAAAATTCGATTGTAGTCGGTAACCGCTTCTCAGAACTTCTCGAGGTACCGGTCGATCTCCCACTGGGAGACGTCGACGAGGTAGTCGTTGAACTCCTGGTTCTTCGCTTCGACGAACTTATCGGAGACGTGATCGCCGAGCGCGTTCATGATGACGTCGTCGTCTTCGAGCGCGTCGACGGCCTCGCCGAGGTTGCTCGGGAGCGTCTCGATTCCGTAGTCTTTGCGTTTCTCCTCGTCGAACTCGTATATGTTCTCTCGGATCGGTTCGGGGGCATCGAGACCTTTTTCGACACCGTCGAGGCCGGCGTGGATGAGCGCCGCGAAGGCAAGATACGGGTTACACGACGGGTCGGGGAAGCGTGCCTCGATCCGGCTGGCGGCCGGGACACGTGCGGCTGGTTTTCGGATCAGCGCGGAACGGTTCCGGTCGGACCAAGCCACGTAGACCGGTGCCTCGTAGCCTGGGACGAGTCGCTTGTAGCTGTTGACCGTCGGGTTCGAGACCGCCGTGATCGCGGGGGCGTGTTCGAGAACCCCGGCGAGATACGAGTGGGCCGTCTCCGAGAGATTGAACTCGTCGTTCTCGTCGTGGAAGGCGTTCTCGCCGTCCTTGAACAGCGACATGTGGGTGTGCATCCCCGAGCCGTTGATCTTCGGGATCGGCTTCGGCATGAACGTCGCGTGGAGGTCGTGCTGGGCGGCGATCGCTCGGACGACCGTCCGGAACGTGCCGACGTTGTCTGCGGTCGTCAGAGCGTCGTCGTACTCGAAGTTGATCTCGTGTTGACCGCGGGCGACCTCGTGGTGTGAGGCCTCGATCTCGAATCCCATCGACTCGAGCCCGTAGATGATGTCCCGGCGGACGTCGCTCGCGAGGTCCTTCGGCGCGAGATCGAAATAGCCGCCCTGATCGGCGGTGTCCGTCGTTGCACGACCGTCTTCGTCCTCCTCGAAGAGGAAGAACTCGGGTTCGGGTGCGAAGTTGATGTCGTAACCCATCTCGTCGGCGCGATCGATGGCGCGTTTGAGTATGTATCGGGGATCGCCTTCGAAGGGCTCGCCGGTCGAGGTGTTGTAGACGTCACAGATCATCCGGGCCGAGGCGCCGTCCTCGCGCTTGCGCCACGGCAGAACGGCGAACGTGCTCGGATCCGGGATGAGCCGCATGTCCGACTCCTGGATGCGGACGAACCCCTCAATCGAGGAGCCGTCGAAGTAGATCCCTTCGCTGAACGCCTTCTCGGCCTGATCTGCCGGTACGGCGACGTTTTTGACTGTTCCGAGAATATCGGTAAACTGCAAACGGAGGAAACCGACGTCCTTCTCGTCGATCTCGTCCAGAACTTCCTGTGCTTCTTTTGTGAGGCCACCGTCTGTGGCAACGTTTTCGTTCGTCATGTTTCTCGTCGTCTGTTCCGATGAGTGCCGGTACTAAAACCTTGTTGTTCTGCGCAAATCTCCTTACCCGTCGAACAGAACTGTATATTCGTAAACTTCTAAACCCCCGGTGGCGTATCCAGGAGCAATGACGTACGAAAATCTCGACCGGAAGTTGGTGAACGCGCTACTGGAAGACGGCCGCGCGTCGCTTCGATCGCTCGGTGAAGACCTCGACGTCTCGGTGACGACCGTCTCGAATCATATCTCCGATCTCGAAGATCAGGGCATCATCAAGGGGTACGCCCCCATCGTCGACTACGGCAAACTCGGATACGACGTGACCGCAGTCATCCAACTGAAGGTCGAGGGAAGCGCCCTGCCCGACATCACGGACCGGTTGCAGGAACACAAACACATGGTCTCGGTGTACGAAGTCACCGGCGATCACGACATCTTCGCGATCGGGAAGTTCACCGACACCGACCACATGAACGAGCAGATCAAGGAACTGCTCATCGACCCCGATATCAAGCAATCGAACACGAGTGTCGTTCTCAATACCGTCACGGAGAACGAACAGTTCGATCTCGATTACTGATACTGACGGGCAGAATCAAATGAAACCGGCTCACCTACGCCGCCGTTCGGCCCGTCGAACGGCTCCGTCTCGGTGAGTCGTGTGTCGGTTCTTCTGTCCGGCAGTATGAGCGGTCCTTCGATCGTCCGGCACCCGCTCGATCGCACAGCGGCGCACCCATCACCGCTGTGCGTCGCTTTCTGACGGTACTAATATACCGTTCTGCTACGAACGAATCCGTATGGCTACGCGCATGGAGCTCAATGCCGTCCTTTCGAGGATGTTCGGGCTCTTTCTGTTCGTGATCGCGCTCGGGAACGCGCTGGTCGGTAGTATCGATTTCGCCATCCTCTTCGGCGTCGTCGGGTTCGTCTTCGTCTCCTTTTCGGGGTACGTCAGGAGCAACCCCGAGAAGTTCTCCGGGGGCGACGAGCGGGTCTCGGATCGGTTGGTCCGGGCGATCGTGATCGGTGGATGGGGGTTGATACTCCTGTCGGCGTTCGTGATCGCCGGCCTGTTCTTCGGGTGATCTGCCCGCGGCAGCCGACCCGCCCGGTTCCGTCGATCAGTCCAGACAGTACTCGACGAAGTTCCGGAGGATCCGGAGCCCGGTTTCGCCCGACTTCTCCGGGTGGAACTGTGTACCGAAGACGTTGCCCGCCTCGTTGGCGACGATCGCCGGGAACTCGATCCCGTAATCGGTCGTCGCGACGACCGCCTCCGCCGCTTCGGGGGCGGCATAATAAGAGTGGACGAAGTAGGCGTGTTCCCCGTCGACTCCCTCGACGAGCGGGTGTTCGCGCTCGACGTTGAGTTCGTTCCAACCCATATGCGGCACTTTCTGCCCCTCGTCGAACCGCAGGTTCGTCCCCGGAACGAGATCGAGCCCCCGTACGTCGCCCTGTCCGACCGTCTCTGCCTCCTCGCTTGTGGTCAGAAGCATCTGCATCCCGAGACAGATCCCGAAAAGCGGCGTCCCCTCGTCGACGGCCTCGACGAGCGGTTCACGGAACGGCCCGGCGTTCTCCATGCCCTCGCTGAACGCACCGACACCGGGAAGAACGATCCCGTCGGCGTCAGCGAACTCCCCGGGGTCCGTCGAGAGCGTCACCTCGGCGCCGGCCCGCTCTAACCCCCGCGTGACGCTCCGGAGGTTCCCGAGCCCGTAGTCGACGAGGACGACCGCTGCGGTCCGCTGGGTCGTGTTCATGCGTTCTCTCGATGCCCGCCAGCAAAGTGGGTTTCCATCCCGGCGCCGTTTTCCTCCGGGCGCGTCCCGAACTGGGCGACACAACCGCGTCCTCCCTTCGTCGCGATCTACGTCTTGATAACAACTCTCAAACACTTATGTACCACGCCTTCCAACCCTTCGGAAGATCGGACTTTCTCATGAGTACACTCTCGGACACGATTCGCGTTCTCCATGTCGATGACGAACCGGATTTCGCTGAGATGGCTGCGAGCTTTCTCGAACGTGAAGACGATCGGTTCGCGGTCGAAACCGCGACGAACGCGAGCGAGGGACTGGATCGGCTCGACGACGGCGATTTCGACGCTGTGGTTTCCGACTACGATATGCCCGGTCAGAACGGCATCCAGTTTCTCGACGCCGTCCGCGAGAAGTATCCGGAGCTCCCGTTCATTCTCTACACGGGCAAGGGAAGTGAAGAAATCGCAAGTGACGCGATCTCTGCCGGCGTCACGGACTACCTCCAGAAGGAAGCGGGAACCAGCCAGTATACGGTACTCACGAACCGAGTCAGAAACGCGGTCGAACGCTTTCGGACCCGGACCGAACTTGCCGACCAGGAACAGCGTCTCAATCTGTTTTTCGAACAGTCGCCGCTCGGTGTCATCGAATGGGATGAAACCTTCAGCGCCGTCCGCATGAACGACGCTGCCGAGGGGATCTTCGGGTACTCCGAGGGCGATCTGACTGGCCGAACCTGGGATGCGATTGTCCCGGAATCCGACCGGGAAGATGTCGACAACGTGGTCTCCGAGCTGCTCGAAAACAGAGGTGGCTACTACAGTAAAAACGAAAACGTCCGCAAAGACGGCGAGCGAATCGTCTGTGAGTGGCACAACCGCGTCGTGACCGACGCCGCGGGCGAGACCGTCGCCATCTTTTCGCAAATTCAGGACATCACTGAAGAACACCGTCGCCAACAGCGCCATCAGCGACAGCGCGACGCACTCATCGAGCTAGCAACTGACGAGGCCGTGGTGGGCGGTGATTTCCAGACGGCACTCCGGCGGATCACCGAAACCGCCACGGACGTGCTGGGGGTCCCGCGAGTCAACGTGTGGCTGTTCGACGAGCGAGACGAGGTCTCTCGCTGTGTCGACCATTACGATCGGCGAACCGACACCCACGACAGTGGCATGACACTGGCCGTCAGTGAGTATCCGGCATATTACGACGCGCTGGAATCGGAGTGGGCAATTGCCGCCGATGACGCACGCGAGGACCCACGTACTGCGGAACTGACCGAGGGGTATCTCGATGTCCACGACGTCGGGGCGCTATTGGATGCGCCGCTCCGCTCGGGAGGCGAGCTCATCGGCGTAGTCTGTCACGAACACGTCGGTGAGGATCGGGACTGGACAGACGACGAGATCGAATTCGCCAGCGATATCGGCGACATCGTTCATCGGGCGCTTCGCAACCGCCAACGGCAGGAACGCAGACGCGAATCCGAAGAGACGAACGCGGTACTCTCGTCGCTGTTCGAGACGCTCCCGGTCGGGGTGCTTGCCGAAGACGCCTCCCGAAACGTGCTCGCAGTCAACGATCGGATGCTCGAACTGTTCGAGATACCCGGTACACCGGAGACGGTGATCGGTGCGGATTGTGAACGGATGGCCGAGCAGGTCAGCGACATGTTCGTGGACGCCGATGGCTTCCTCGAGCGAATTACCGAACTGCTGGCGACTCGCGAGCCGACGGACAACGAGGAACTCCCGTTGCGTGACGGTCGAACGTTCGAACGCTGGCACCGACCGATCGAACTCTCCGAGGGCGACGGGCATCTCTGGATGTACCGTGACGCCACCGACCGAAAGGAGCGTGAAACCCGGCTCAGAGGTCTCAACGAGACGATGCAACGGCTGATGGGTGCCGACACGCGTGAGCAAATCAGCGAAATCGGTGTCGAGGCGGCCTCCGAGATCCTTGGTCTGGATACAAACGCGCTCAATCTGTACGACGACGAGCGGGCGGCCCTCGTTCCGATCGCGGAAACGGATTCCATCTCCGAGCTCATCGGTGATCTCCCGACGTTCACCGACGGGGACAGCATCGCGTGGCGCGCTTATGAACGGGGCGGAGCACTCGTCGTCGACGACGTGCATGCCGATCCGGACGTCTACAACCCGGAGACGCCGATCGAGAGCGAACTGCATCTCCCGCTCGGCGAGTACGGTCTCCTGATCGCCGGCTCGGAGACGTCGAAAGCGTTCGGTCAGCAAGACCTCATCTTCGGGAAGATCCTGGCCGGTGGGATTACTGCGGCCCTGGGGCAAATCGAGCGGACCGAACAGGTACGTGCCCGCGAACGGGAACTGGCGCGCAAAAACGACCGGCTGGAAGCCCTCTTCGAGAACTCTCCGGACATGATCGACGTGCTCGACCCTGATGGGACGCTGCTCGACGTGAACCGACGCTTCTGTGAAGAGTTGGGATACGAGGAAGCCGACGTTCTCGGGCGACCGATCTGGGAGATCGACCAACTGGTCGATGAAGATGACGTGAGGGGACTGCTGTCGGGTTTTGACCCGGATGAGCGGCGGAAGTTCGAAGGCGTCTACGAGCGACGTGACGGCTCGACCGTCCCCGTCGAGGTGCATCTGCTTCGGTTCGGACTCGAAGGGGCGGATCGATTTCTGGCGATCAGTCGGGACATCACCGAACGAAAAGAGCACGAACAGGAACGTGAGGCGACGATCGAGTTCCTCCAGAACCTCTACGATGTGGCGACTGATCGGGAGTTGACCGCAGATGGGAAAATCAGCCAGCTTCTGGCGGCCGGCCCGGAGACACTCGGGCTCCCCTATGGACACCTGACTCGGATCGAACGTGCCGAAGACGAACTGGGGGATGGGACCCAGACTGTTCTCGAGGCAAGCGGCGATCACGAACTGCTACAGCCTGGAAGCTCCTGTCCGCTCTCACGGTCGTACTGTCGAAAAACGATCGAACAGGAGGGGCTCTTGGAGATTCAGAACGCACTCACAACAGGGTGGGGTGACGACCCGGCATACGAGATGTTCAATCTGGCGTGTTATATCGGGACTTCGATCACTGTCGATGGGGAACTCTATGGAACGGTCTTTTTCGCATCGAAGACACCACGCGAGGACCCGTTCACCGACGCCGAGCGGACGTTCGTCCGGCTCACGAGTCAGTTGGTGAGTTACGAACTCGAACGCAAACAGGCAACGAGCAAACTGAAACGGCAGAACGAACGCCTTGAGGAGTTCGCGAGTATCGTCTCCCACGACCTCCGGAACCCCCTAAACGTCGCTCAGGGTCGGTTAGAGCTGGCCAACGAAGAGATCGAGAGCGAGCATCTCGAGCATATCGCCAACGCTCACGAACGCATGAACGCCCTGATCGACGATCTCCTGGCGCTCGCCCGGGAAGGGAGGCCCGTAGACGACTTCGAATCGGTCGATCTGACCGACCTCACTGAGAACTGCTGGCGAAACGTCGCCACCGCCGAGGCGACACTCGCGACCGGTGCCGAACGAGTGCTCAGAGCCGACAGAAGCCGCCTCCAGCAACTCCTCGAGAACCTCATTCGCAATGCAGTCGAACACGGTGGCGACGACGTGACAGTTACTGTCGGGGCGTTGGACGACGGTTTCTATATCGAAGACGACGGCCCCGGCATCCCCGAAGGCGAGTTGGACAAGGTGTTCGACGCGGGCTACTCCACCGCTGAGGGAGGGACTGGATTCGGGCTGAGCATCGTCAAACAGGTGGCTGAAGCCCACGGTTGGGAACTTCGACTGACCGACGGCTCCGATGGTGGCGCACGGTTCGAGATCACCGATGTCGAGTTCGAGGCTGCGTGACTCTCCCGGCGTAACCGACAGGGAGTCCCACGGTACCGCACCGCTTGTGCGGGGTCGTTGCCGGTTTGTACCCCGGTCAGCATGGCTGGGATAGCGGTGTCCACGAGAGTGGAGTTACCGTGTAGCCCTTCAGAACTCGCCTAACCGGGACTGATCGCCGCCCCCCTCGAGCAACTCGACCGCCGAGGCGATCGCCCGCTCGAAGGTCTCGCGTTGGCTCGGGTCGTACAGCGTCGCGGCGGGATGGACACAGACCAACAGTCGCCGTGAGGCCCCTCCGATTCGGGCGTCGTAGACGGAACCGGCCTCCGAGGTCACGCCGACGGAGCGCCCGAGGAGATGCTCCGATGGCACTTTCCCGAGCGTGACGAGAACGGTCGGATCGACGGCGTCGATCTCCGCTTCGAGATATCCACGACAGTTCTCGAGTTCCTCGCCCGTCGGATCGCGGTTCTCCGGCGGCCGACACCTGACGCAGTTGGTGATCCGGACGTCGCTTCTGGCCAGTCCGTTGTCCCGAAGCGCTCCGGTGAGAACGTCCCCCGAACGGCCGACGAACGGTTCGCCGCCCTCGTCCTCGTTTCGGCCGGGCGCTTCGCCGACCAAGAGCAGTTCGGCGTCGATCGGCCCGACGCCGTTGACGATGCGGCTCCGGGAGGCACACAGCGCGTCACAGCGAGTGCAGCCCGATACGTCAATCTCGTCGGTCACGGCAATTCGATCGACGCCACGGGAGTTAACTCCGCCGACTCACTCGGGGGCGATCGTCCCGTCCCGACGTGCGGCGTCGACCCGCCGGGCGAGTCGCTTTGCGACCCGGAGCGGTTCGGGGCGCCGCCGTTCGGTGTAGGCGCCGACGACGTCGGCGGTCGCCGCTTCGAGTCCGACTGAGCGGACGAAAAGCGGCCCCCCATCGTGTTCGATCCGCTGTCTGTCCGGCAGTGATCCGTACGCTTCGAGCCGGTGCGTGCGCGTTTCGCCTTCGAAGGCCGCAGTGATGTCGTCTTCGAGCCCGTCGCTCTCTTCGAAGGTGACAGCGAGTACGGGTCGGTCGATCGTCCGATACAGCCGTTCGAGATCGAGCACGTTGTACCACGCGAGCGCGACGCCGGCGACGAAGAGATACCGGATGTCGGGGCGATTGAGGCGATCCCAGAGCGTTTCGATCGCCGCGGTTGCGTCGTCGCCGCCGACCGTACAGCGACCGAACGCGAAGTCGTCGACGCTCCGGTCGGCGGCGACGACGGCGCCGGCGAGCGTACTCGTCGCTGTTTCCCCCTCCCCTCGGTATGATTCAGCGATCCCGAGCGCCAGTCGGCCGGCTTTCACTGATCGTTGAACTCCTCGTAGGCCTCCAGTAGATCCTCACTCGAGGCGTCGTCGTACTCGAAACTGACCTCGCCGTCGTGGGTCGACGCCGTCCGTCCGCCGCCGGTTTCCATTCCCTCGGTGTCGATCTGTCGGTTTTCCTGTTCGGATTCGTCGTAACTGCCAAACCCCATGGTCGTTCGTTACTTACACCCATGAGATTGTAAATCGTTCGCCACCCACGATCGATCACCGCTTCGGCCGCTCGTCGGGGTCCTCCCGCCGGAAATCAACGGGTGAATCCGGCGGTAGCATTATGGGCCAGTTTGCTGTATTTCCGCCCGATGGAGTGTGAGGGTCATCCGCGATGAGTGATCGGCGGGACCCGACGTCGGTCGTGGCGTACACCGGTCGTGGAACTCCGACCGACCCGGAGGGGCGAATTCGGATCGAGCGCGTCGCCCCCGACGTGGTCGCCGATTACGCGCCGCACGTCGACTGCGTGCTCACAGAGGAGCCCGGCGGCGGCCTCCGGGCGCTCGAGTCGCTTCGCTCGATAGCCGTCCCGACGGTGCTCTACGATCGGCTCGCGGACCCGGCCATCGCGACCGAGGCGACCCGTCTGGATGTGACCGAATACGTGACGGACCGAACGCTCGCGGACCGTTCGCTCGCCGACGTTATCACGGCCGTCGTCGGTCGCCGATCGCCGGCCGCCAGCCCTGCGTCGACGCTGACCGAACTGCGGTCGGCGCTCGCGGACCGTTCGCTGTCACCTCGCGGGCGGATCGAACGGCTCCTCGATGTCGGCCGTCGACGACTCGACCTCGAGTTCGGCGCGCTCGCGACGACCGACGGCGTCGAGTACACTGTCTTTGCGGGTGACGATTTCGGTGCGGTTCCCCTCTCGGGGACGATCTGTCGGGCGACACTCCGGACCGACGGGCGGCTGGAACTGCCGGACACGGCGTGGGGTCCAGCCGTCGACTCCCTCTCGGAACCGTTCGCGCGGCTGGGGTGTTACTTCGGTGACGTCGTCGCCGTCGACGGCGACCGATACGGAACCGTCTGGTTCGGCGACGAACGTCCCCGATCGCCGCTTTCGGCCGACGAACGAGCCTTCTTCGGCCTTCTCGTCGAACTGCTGGGCGCCGAACTCGAGCGCGGTCGGATGCGCGCTTCCCGGCGGTCCTCCTCCGGCGGAGCGCTGGCCAGCGACGGAAGCGGTGACGCCCGACTTTCGACACTCCCTCCGATGGAACACCTCGAGGGACCATCCGACGATCCCGGTTCACTTTCGGGACGTGACGGCTGGGACGGGAGCGCCGGCCCCGACCGGTATCGACATCTCTTCGAGCAACTCCCCGACGCGGTCGTCGACGTCGAGTTCCGCGACGATGAGCCGATCGTCCGCGACGTCAACGACGCCTTCGAGGAGGTGTTCGGCTACGAGGCTTCGGACGCGATCGGCGTTTCGTTGAACGACCTCATCGTTCCCGACGAACACCGCCCGAAAGCGGCGGAGATCGACGCTGCGATGATAGAACAGCGGTTCCGGGCCGCGAAGGTCGAACGGGCGACGGCGACCGACCGTCGAACGTTCCTGTTCGGCGGCTTCAGTTACCCCGCTGAAGGATCCGAACGCGCGTTCGGCGTCTACACCGACATCACCGACCGCCTCGAACAGGAACAGCGGCTCCGGGTGTTACACCGCGTACTCAGACACAACCTCCGAAACGAGATGACGGTGATAACCGGCTACGCCGAACTGCTCGCCGAGCATGGCTCCGATCCGGAGTGTCGTTTGTTTGCGGAACGGATCCACGAGAAAGCGAGCGAGGTCTCCAAACTGGGCGAGCAGGTCAGGCGGATCGAACAGGCGCTGGACGTGGACAGACAGCGGGTCGCGCTCGACCCGGAACCGCTCGTGCGTTCGATCGCCGAACGGTTTCGAGCGCAGTTCCCGGGGACGACGATCCGCGTTTCGGCGGACGTGACCGCCAAAGTGATCGCCGACGAGTTACTCGAGACGGCGATCGAGAACCTCGTCGAGAACGCTATCGAACACCATCCCGCCGATCCCACCGTCGAGATCCGGCTCTCGTCGGTCGGGGGGACGTGGCTCGATATCACCGTCAGCGACGACGGCCCCGGCATTCCCGATCGGGAACGGGAGATCGTGAGCGGTGATCGGGAGATCACTCAACTCGATCACAGCCGCGGGCTCGGCCTGTGGGTCTCGCGATGGGTCGCCCGCGGCGTCGACGGGCAGCTCCTGTTCGGCGATACCGAGACGGGGGCGGCAGTGACGCTCCGGCTTCGGCTGGCGGACGGGCGGACGTCAGACTGAAGCCGCCGCCGGACGAGTCGCCTGTATGGACGTAACTAACGTGACCGCCGACGCGGAGACGTTCACCTGCAACGCCTTCCTCGTCGAGGGTGATCGGACCGTCCTCGTGGACGCGGGTGCGTACGACGGTGTGGTCGAAGCCGTCCGTGAACACACCGACACGCTCGATGCCGTCGTGTTGACCCACCAACACAGCGACCACGTGGCCCGACTCGATGCCGTCCTCGACGCCTTCGACGCGCCGCTGTACGCCTACGGGGATCACCCTCGTCGCGAGACCGAACTCGAAAACGGCGATCAGGTCTTTATCGGTGACGAGCCGTTCGAAGTCGTCTACACGCCGGGGCACGCCGACGACCACGTCTCGTTCGTCTCCGAGACGACGCTTTTCAGCGGCGACGTCGTCGTCCACGACGACGGCGCCTTCGATTACGGGAGCTTCGGACGGACGGACATGCCCGGCCAATCGCGCGAACGGCTCATCGAGAGCCTCCGGGCGCTACTGGACGAGATGGGCGAGGACGTCAAACACATGTACGCCGGCCACGGGGACGAGTTCCACGGTGACGTTCGCGACGTCGTCGAGACGGCACTCGGTCGGGCCGAAAAGCGCGAGCCGAAATACCCCGACGAGTAAGCTTCTAGTCCGACTGAACCTGCGGAGCGGCGGTGTGGAACGGTTCGCGGGCGATGATCGAGCGGAACTTCGGAATCGCCTCCCGGTCGGCCCCGTGCATCGCCTCGACGACCGCGTAGACCTCCTGTCTGGACACCTTGAGGTCCCGCTCGGTGGCGGCGGCGGCGGGACTGTCGGTCAGTTCCCTGAGCGTTCCGACCGCGAGCAAGAAGGGAACGCCCCACGCGGCGAGGGTGTTGCCGTGTCTGAGCGGCATCGCCTGGAGATACTGCTCGGCCTCGTCGAGAAACGAGCGGGCGTGGGACGCCGTCCGGTCGACCACGGCGGCGACCGAATCGCGGTGTTTCTCCTCGACGACCGCGTCCTGTGGGACGCCCTCGTCGGTGAGCCACGACGCCGGCAGATAGACGTTGTGTTCCTCGGTGTAGTCGTCGTGGACGTCCTTTGCGATGTTGACGAGCTGCAAGAGCAGTCCGAACGATTCGGCGGTCTCGTATAAGATCCGTTTCCGGTCGGCTTCGATCTCCCCCCGCGTCAGCAGGTTCGTGATCAACGTTCCGACGGTGCCGGCCGCATAATAACAGTACTCCTCGAGTTCGTCCCGCGTGTCGATCCGGAGGCCGTCGGTCTCGGCGTGCTCGTCGACGAACATCGCCATCCCCTCGACGAGTTCGATCACGGGCGGCCTGATCGCCTCCTGGACGTCCGCCGGGAGCGTCTCGAAGGTCCCGTACACGCGAGGGAAAGCCGCGACGACGCGCCAGTCGTCCGATCGCTCGCCCTCAGGCGGGAGCCACGGATCGACCGCGTCGTTGAACGTCTCTACGGAGCCGTCCCGTTCGGGATCGATCGCCCGGGCGTAGGTTCGCAACAGCTCGGCCCCGTCCTCCGGCGGGATGTGGCCGGCGTCCTCGACGGTGTCCGGGATCCGACACAGGAGGTAGCCGAGACAGATATGCGTCGCCATCGGTTCCTCTAAGCTCTCCACTGTGAGTGCGAACGTCCGGGAGACGTCCTGGACGGCGTCGTGACACCACATGACGTCGGACTGGTGGTCCGGATCGGCCGGCCGGGGGGGATCGCCGGTCATTGGGTTACCCATCATACGTAACGAGCCATAAAAAGTCTCGTGGAGCGCGAGCGTGACGAACTGAACGATCCGATCGACCTCTGGCCCGCGATCCCCGGTGAATTATGGGCGAACCGGTCGTATGGTGCTCATGGTCAACTGCTCGCTCAACCACGTCGCCCTCGACGTGGACGACCTCGAGACGGCCGTCGAGTTCTACGTCGATCTCTTCGATATGGAACGGGTTCCGACGCCGGACTTCGGGCGCCCTTACGCCTGGCTGGAGTTTTCCGACCAACAGCTTCACCTCGTCGAGCGGGACGATTACCGGCCGGAGAACCAACACTTCGCGTTGATCGTCGACGACTTCGAGACGGTGTGGGACCGCGCCGCCGATCGGAACGCGATCGGCGCCGACGTCGGGTACGTGCGAGCGCTCCCGAACGGGGTCGTCCAGTGCTACATCCGCGATCCGAGCGGCAACCGCCTTGAGTTCATGTGTCCCGACGTCGAAACGCTCCCGGAACGGATCGAGTCTCACGTCGACTACGTCGAGGCCGAAGCGCCGACGGACGAACCCGCCGGGGCGACGATCGCGCCGAACGTCACCCAGTATCTGGACTGATCGCGGGCCCTCGAACTCGCCGAGACGGAGCCGTTCGACGGAGCACGACGGCGTACTGGTGAGTCGGTTTCATTTGATTCCGTCCATCAGTATTAATACCCGATAGGTGAACGTCCGGACATGCAAGCAGTTGTCTGTCACGATTTCGGACACTCGACCGTCGAGGACGTCCCGAAACCCGAACCGGAGCCCGGAGAGGTGTTGCTGGAGATCGAGCGCGTTCAGTTGAGCGTCACCGAGTGTAACCTCTATTACGGCAACGAGATCGCTCACTACGAGGCGGTGCGGGATCGGATCGAGGCCGGTGACGGCCGGCTGTTCGGCCACGAGTTCTGTGCGACCGTCCGTGAAGCCGGTGGCTCTCTCCAAGGGTTCGATCCCGGCGACCGCGTCTACGCGCCCGGGAAGATCCCCTGTCACGATTGCCGGCAGTGTCGGACGGGGTTCGAACTGCAGTGTCCCGACAAGACGTACATCGGCTACGACATCCCCGGGGCGCTCGCGGAGTACGCCGCGCTCCCCGCGGAGGCGCTCTGTGCGGTTCCCGACGGCGTCTCGGACGCCGAGGCGGCCGCCATGCAGCCGCTTGCGAGCGCACAGCTGACCGTCGAGGCGGCGCCGATCGACACCGGCGATGTCGTCGCCGTCGTCGGCACCGGCGTGATGGGCTTTCAGTGCGCGCAGCTTGCGCTGTTGAAGGGGGCCGGCCGGGTCTTCGTCGTCGACGTCGACGCCGAGAAACTCGCGATCGCCGAACGCCACGGACTCGTCCCCATCGACGCGACCGAAACGGATCCGGCCGACCGGATCTCGGCGGCGACGGACGGGATCGGCGCCGACGTGGTCTTCGAGGCCGTCGGCGGCGATCAGTCCGACGCGACCGGCGGATCGGAGCCGCTCGCAGTGACGTTTTCGCTCGCCAGAAACGGCGGCAGCGTCGTCCAGGTCGGCTACATCATCGGTGACGTGACCGTTCATCCCCGGACGCTCCGCTCGAAGAGCGTCGACTGGCTCAACCCGACGACCGGTGTGAGCGCCTACACGCCGAACGCGACGACGGGCGAACACGTCGCCGCGTTGGTCGCCGACGGCCGAGTCTCGATCGAGGAGTACGTTACCCACGAGCTAGATGGGTTAGACCAGTTCGAAAAAGCGGTCGAAATGACGATGCACAAAGCCGAGTACGACGCGCGCGGCCCGACGCAGTTGGTACTTTGAGTTCCCTGACCTGAATCGCGAGGCGCCGTGCCGACTCAGCGCGATCTCCGACGTCTCTCTGTTGGTGGATTCGTTCGCTGCGATCTCTCCTCGCCCGTACACTCCGACGGTTATATTCGTCCGTCTCGTAGTTCGAGGAACGAATCGACGATCGGGCTGATACGTTCGTGATTGTGCGATGAAACCAGTACGGTCCCGCCCTCCTCAGCGTAACGCGTGATCAACTCAAGCAGCCGCTCTCTTGAGAGTTCGTCGACGTCCGAAAGCGGCTCGTCGAGAACGACTACCGGCGGACGCGATAAAAGCGCCAGTGTAACGTCAAGTTTCTGTTGGAATCCGCCCGAGAGGCGTCTCGCCTGTCTGTGGGAAACCCGATCGAGCCGGAGCCGCTCTCCGAGCGTCGATCGCCACGCCGGGTCGACGTTCGCGTGTAACCGAGAGAACACTGTGAGGTTTTCCTCTACGGTAAGTGTGGGATAAAACTGCGGTTGCTGAAAGGAGTACCCCGTTTCGTTCGGTGGGGGAGCAACAACAGTCCCGGAGGACGGCCATCTGAGTCGCAACACGATCTCGAAAAGCGTCGTCTTTCCGGATCCGTTCGGACCGACGATCCCGTGTACCATCCCCCGTTCGAACTGACAGCTCACCTCCTCGAGGGCGGTCACGGGGCCGAACCGTTTCGAAACGCCTTCGAGTTCGATGATCGGCTCCGAGTTATCGGCTGGTGGTTCGGCGTACGTTCCCCGTGTGAGGGCGCGCTGTACCCAGTATCGAACCCGGTCGGGAACGAACAACTGATTCACGCTATGCCCTCCATTCGTATGTCCGGATACTCCCCCAACAGAACCCGACACAGGCGATCGTATAGCCTCCGACGAGTCGATACCACTCGAGGTAGAGTCCGAATGAGTCCCCTCGGAGGAGGTGACCACGGAGCATGACCGCGAGGTAGTGGGGTGGGAGGCTCCGTGCGATCTCCATTCGAACCGGCGAGAAGAACCCGACCGGATACAGCAGCGATCCGAAGCCCACAATGCCGATCAGGACGCCGAGATTGACGAACAACGCGACGCGTCCAAGCCCAGTAAGGAACAACACTCCTGTTCCGATCGCCGCAGTCGAGACAAAAAGTAACCCCAAGGCGGCTGCCGTCTCCAGCCGGAGTGGCTCGACTCGGTATCCCAGATACAGGTTTGCGGCGGCTATCGCCCCCAAAACGATAGCCATCATCGGGGTATAGAACAGTAGCTTTGCGGCGATAAACGCCTCGAGGCTAGATTGATGACGGATACGATCGAGCACCTGTCGGTTGTTTCGAACGTCGTAGGGAACGTACAAGAGCCCGACAACGAGGGTAAACAGGGTCAGTCCGGTCGGGATGAGATACTCCGAGAGCGTGTACTCGACACCGCGCTGTTCGTAGACGACATCGGCGCCGCCGGGCAGCATCGATGACAGCTCGACGTCGAGAAACGCCGCCAACAGACCGGTGTCTCTGTGAGTTAGATCGTACGAACCACGATCCGGCGAACATCCTCGACACGAACCATGACGAACTCTACGGTCAGAATATATACGTCCGGTCGTTGCTTGGTGATCTATGCTGCGTCCTACGCGTATCTCCAGTAGACGTGGGATACTGACTCCTCAAAAAATACGCTCACCGATAGAGCTCACGTTTCGATACTATCCATCGTGCTCGACCGCTTCTAGCATCGAGAACACGTGGGATCGCTCTCGATCCCGGAGTCGGGTCGGATAGCCACCGACGCCAACAATAAAGTCATCGCCGGATTCGACTGCTTCCGCGATATGTAACGTCAGATCGATCGAGGTCCCTTCTTCGGCGAGCGTTGCTTGCCCTTCGAACTCACCGACTGTCGTCGATTCACCCGCAACGGGAACTGACTCCTCGCCGACCTGCTCTAACTCTTCTAATCCCTCGTATTGATCCTGAACCATCTCTGCGAGTTCCTCGCCCTCCGTGTCCGAAACGGGATTGAATGTCCGTCCGAGCACACTGACCTGTGGTGTCGTCAGGGCTGTCACGACAGCCGCCCGAACCCGCTCGTCGCTCGAAAGCGGTAACTCGCCCAGATCGATCGCTTTGTCGTATTCGGCCTGCCAGTTCGTCACGATAACGTCCTGTGTCTGGCCCGCCGCCTCGAACGTCTCTTCGATGACGACCTCTTCGATTTCGTGTTCATCGTACCCCGTTTCGTCCAATACCGACTCCGGAACCGACGCCGGATCTGCGCTGAATTCAAGCGGTTCATCACCGAGAAACGGGAGCCGATCGGTACAGCCAGCCGTACTCGCGGCAACCGCGCCCGCACCGATCGCCAGCAATGATCGCCTCGTGTGTGTCTGTTCGTTCATGTTTTGACTTCGTGTATTTCGTTCGTATATTCGTGCCGAACGGCTGTTTTATCAGGTCTCTTGTTGGGTCGCGTCCACGCGTTCGTGGAACGGATTATCGGTCCGTTAGTGAGTACTCACTGGTGATCCGGATCAGCCGACCCCGGGTGGAGCGATGCCGAGCCCGCCGGTTCCGATCGCACCGATAAGCCAAAGCACCAGCAAGACGACCGCACCGATCACGACGAGTTTCCAAGCGAGGCCGATCACGACGCGTGCGATCACGAGTACCAAGATAATGAGCAGTAGCACACCGACGAGGAACGCACTCGGTCCGACGAACAACGGCGTCACTGCAGTCACTCCGGGAATCATTCTTCGTCTTCGTACTCGATTGTGATTCCCTGGGGAACGGGTGTGAGTACATAGCTCCCGGCCTGGCCACGCTGGACTGGGGCGAAGTCAGCGGTGAATACTGTGCGGGTATCTTCCCGGATCTCGAAGGGTTCATTAAACGTCAACGGGGCCTCACCTGGCATTTCGACTGTCGCGTCGGAGCCATCCTCGAGCGTCCCGTCGATATCATCGATGTCCAATTGTAGGAACTGGTACTCAGTCACGTCGAGTTCGCGGTCATCGACTAGCTGGGTGGCCCCGTCTTGCAACTGCACGAGATCGGCTTCCTGTGGCTCGTCGTACTCGTAGTACTCTCGTCCGGCCGGCTCGGTGTCTTCATCCTCGTCGCCCGCTTCGGCGTCTTCCGGGCCGAGCCACATGCCGACGATCGTTACGAAAAGCGACTCGAAATCACCGATATCTGCCGGCTGGTCGGTGACCTGTGTTGCGAGCGTCCCGCTGGCGTCACCACCGAGACAGCCCGCAAGCGGGACCATCCCAGCTGTGGCGGTGCCGGTGGCGATCAGATACGTTCGTCTACTGGTTGATATGTCGTTTTGATTCATTATTAACGTGTCTTGGTTGTCTGGTGGACTCGAATGTACCTTCGGATTATACATCACGGGGGAGTCCAGCCACCGTGATTGTCGTCGGCAACAGGGTACACTGTGTATTTGACCGTTGCTGTACTACAGCGGGATGGCTGCGGCGACATCAGTGGCGACGGCGGCGACCTCGGCCGGATTCGCACTGGAAGCGGTTTCACTGATTGTCTCACCCAGCCCCGCCACGCCCGCAGTAATAGCTTCGAGGATATCGCTGACGAAGTCCGGAACCACGTCCGGAAGGTCGGCAGGCGGTCCCTGATTCGCGGCGTCGGTTCCTGCGTTCTGTGCTGCGTCGTTCGCGTTTTCAGTTGGTGCCATTGCGTCTGATGAGACTGGGTCGATACGGATATAGAGGGGATACCGTCACATCGAGTTACCCCGAATTTGATCGCATTTTACCCGAATCATCCCAATTTTCGCCAGGCTAACAACCGATTATGGCTTACGGGCTCACGTTCGACAATACGTTTCTGGGTTCGTCCTCGCACGCGCTCCGGCATGGTTGTATGACCGATCATCAGTCCCGATATTCCACACGCTTGGATCGGACTGAGAGCGCTGCAACGCTCGCGCGTTCTATTCAATATAGCCGCTAAGATCCATCACCGAGAGAGGGACTCGACAGATCCGCTCTGCTGTAATCTTTCAATCTTGACAAGGACTGTGTGCTACATGGGGGGCGCAACTCCCTCAGGCATCCAGCATCATCCGGACTGTTGCTCGGCGACGCTGAGATTATTGTTACGGGCACGGACAAGCGTCTCGATGGCGATCTTCGATCCACCGAGGATGACCGGACCGACGAGCAATCCGACTGGGCCGAACACCACCAGTCCGCCGAACACACCGACGACGATGACGCCTGAATTCAACGCCCCGCTCTGTCCGATGATGATCGGCCGCGTATAAAAATCAGACACGCTAACGAGACTCCCGAACACGAACAGCATCACCGCCGCCGTTGGTCTCCCGATCACGAAGAGATAGCCCACGAGCGGGAGCCAGATCACGAACGCGCCGACGAGCGGCAACAGCGTGAGAATGAACGTTAGCACCGTGAGTAACAGCACTTTCTCGAACCCAATAACCCAGAAGGCGGCTCCAAGCGCAACAGTCTGGATGAGGCCAGCTCCACCGTTCCCGACGATCGAGGCCCACATGAGCTGGTTTATCCGTTGGTGGAACTCGCGTTGGATCTCATTGCGTATCGGAACGGCTGCCCGTGTCCAGGCCACGAGTCGCTCCCCATCACGAAGCATCACGAACACGACGAACACGGTGATCGTCAAGCCGATGATGATGTTGGGAAGGTTCTGAATGGTTTGCCCGACCTGGACGGCAAGCGCCTCGGCCACGGTTTCGAATATCTCACGGTTCTCTAAGACGATGGTTTGGATGTCGGCTTCGATGCCCAACTCCAGCAACCCGTTTTCGATCTCTGTGACGCCGAAGTCAGCGTTCTGCAGCCGTTGGGCAACCACGAACGCTTCCTGGGTCAATCGTGTGAGAAGGTATACGAGTGGTAAGGCGACGCCGAAGACAGTCATGATGGTCAACACGAGTGCGGAGAGATCACGCCGGATATGAGTCACCAGCCGCCGGTGGATCGGTAAGAGGATATATGCGAAAATGATGCCGAACAGGACGTATTGCAGATACGGCATGATGACAAGAACAGCGAGAACAACGATCCCGACCGTGAAGGTTAAAATCGCCTTTTCTTCCGTGAACCAAGACAAATCACGGTCGCCTGTACCCATGCCTAAGAACTAGCCTGTCTACGCAAATCACGCACACCCATATAAAAATATCTCCGGAGTACTGCCATTTTTCGTGAAACTAGCAGTCGGTCGTGTGGTGAGCAGCAGCCTCGAAACGATTTGAATCGCCGGTCACCGTGCGTATAGGTGCCCGTACACGGGTTCTACCCCGTAAATGACTACTGTCGGCGTCGGACCGCCAACAGCGAAACTGCGAGGAGTGCGAGGACGCCGGTCACAACACCGAAGCCTGCAGCGTCTTCCGTATCGTCCTCGTCAGCAACGCCGTCAACTTCGCTGCCATCCTCGGCAGCAACGTCGTCAGCCTCGCTGTCATCCGCTCCGGCGACGACCTCGAAGCCGTCGAGTGAAGTTCCGGCATTCCACGTTGCGGATCCGCCGTCACTACTCGATGGGTCCGGCGTTGCCGAGGTGATCTCGTAGCCGTCCGGGGCCACGACGGTGAACGGCTGGTCGGGCTCGAATCCAGAGGCGAACGGCTCAGTCACGGTAACCTGCTCGTCGTCGACCGCAGCGAGGTTCGACCACGTCAGCGAGAGGGTGACGAGGCCAACGTCACCGTCGCGCTGGAGTTCGATACCCACATTACTCACCGACATCTCCCGATCGGTCGCCGCACTCGCGTCCTCGGCAACGGCTGTCATCCGATTTTCGAAGCGCTCAGACAACTCCCCCTGTGCGGTCTCGTTGTCCTGTAGTTCTTCGAACGCCGCCTGTTCGTCGTCGCTATCCAGGTCGTACGCGAGGGTCACCGACACGTCGGCGTCACCGTCCGCGTCCAGTTCCACGAGGAACTGTTCCTCGTCTGTTTGGGCTACGGCAGGGGCCGCTCCCATCGACGATACCATCGCAACACAGAGAACCACACCGATAATTCGAATCGTAAGCCGTCTCATGTTGAATACAGTAGTGTCTCAATTAGGTTGCGTTTATTATTCGATGTTACTGGGTACCGCCGTTGGCACTGCTGCCGTTACTACTGGCATCGCTGCCGTTTCCGGTGCCGGAATCGTCGTCGGTTTCATCGTCAGTCTCGTCCTGTTGCTCGTCGGTGTCTGCTTCAGTCTCTTGTTCCGGGTCTTGATCCTGTTCGTCATCGCGGTCATCCGCATCGCTGGCCTCGTCAGTGTCGCCATCGTCCTGTCGTTGCTCACCGCGATCCTCGGAACCGTTTCGGTCTTCGCCGGGTCTATCGACGATGCCGCTACGATCACCGGCGATGCTTTGGGCGATCTCGGACACTTCGTCGCCGCTCAGCTCGTTGGCGTTATTCATCAGTGTCCCGATAGCCGTCACGTTCACACCGTTTTCTTCAAGCGTCTCTGCGGGGAGTTCGGATGCAGTCGCGTTACTCTGGTTTAGCTGCTGTTTTTGGGTCTCGACTTCGGTCGCCGTCTTTGCCGCCTGGGCGCGGTACTGGCCCTCGGTTATTTCGTCGTTCGCACGCTGTTCATCGAGTTCGGCTTTTCGTTCGTCCAGTTCGGCCAGCCGGTCTTCGGTTTCGTTGAGCTTCTCGGTGATGTGGCTGGCTTTCGTTGCGTTGTCATCCGCACGATCAAGCGCAATGGTGAACGCGTTTCGTTCGATTTCGCCGTCGAACTCGGCCTGTTGGACGCCCACGACACCGGAGAGCCGTTCACCGGGGCTCGTCTCATCCACGTCGGTTTCGGTTTCGCTGTTTTCCTGTGTGACTGCGCCGACCGCCGGGATCGCAACCATCCCGACGACGACCATCAGCGCCACGAGTATGCTGGTTCGCTTCATTACACTCACTCCTTGCCGTGACAATCGTATATAAACCACCAGTAGTAACACCGAATCTATGTCGATTAACCACAATTTAACCGAATTAAAACGCAATACGGTGGCGGATCGAATCGATACCCCACTCAGAAATGGTTTAGATGATAAAAACATTTAAATGTAAAGATACTTGGGAACCTCGACGGCCGATTGACCACTCTAGTATCTCTCCGAATTGGATCGACGAATCACAAGCCAGCGAGCACCCTCGTCACGAATCGTGACGAGTTCTTTGGTGCTTAGAATATAACTTTCGAGTCGCTGTCTGTCGGTTTAGATATATAACTGAACTCGCTGGGACTTCGTCACACCGCGTGAAAGAATCGATTAAATCCCGGTGCAGTCTGGCGGTTTCGATGTTGATAGTTAATCATCGTCAGCAGTGTAGGCCCCGCTTCGATGTTCAATACGGTGAACCTCTAACACAGACGCACTATGATCGAGTGTGCAGGCAAGCCGATACTGCCCGAGTCGGAGCTTCGAGAACGGACCGCCAGTCAGCGGTTCGAGAAACTCTCCGGGCTCACGCCATTTGGACTCGACCACCTCGTCGAGTTTCGAGACGATCCGGTCTTGGACGTGTGGATCGAGCGAATCGAACTGATCAGCTGCTCGTGGCGCGAACTTCCAACTCCAGTCGTCCTCACTCGGCATTGTCGTTCCGATCCATCATCTCGACGACCTCTTCGCGCGACACGAGTTCGGCATCACCGGATCGGAGTTCGTGTTCGCTCGCCGCGATCTGCTTCCACCCTTCACGGGAGAACTCGGGATGTTTCACCGCGTCGCGGGCCGCATACCGAAGAAATTCACTTCGTGAATTGAAGCCCTGCTCTTTCCACGTCGTGTCGATGTCTTCGAGGAACGCCTTGCTGAGCCGAAGATTGACCTGAACCATCTCCGGCCCGTCATCTTCAGTTGCGGTGTCTGCGTTGGACATATACGATTGCTTTGCGCACGTATATACGTAAACCTTGTCTTGGGGTTCGTTTGAATAGACCTGTAGATAAGATCTGTACGAGCAACACGCTCCATGGCCGATTGATTATCCACCGCACTCCCCGATTTGAATCGACGAATCGCAAGCCAGCGAGCACCTCCGACACGAATCATAACGAAATCTCTGAGAGTCTGAATATAAATACCCTACCGCTTCCTAGTGGTTTAAGTATATAAGTAAACTCGCTGGGGTTCGTCACGCCGCGTGAAAGAATCGTTTTAATCGCACCGCTGTCTGTTGGTTTTCAAATAAAAAGCGCTATCAGCACCGCACCGGTTTGCACGAACCAAACGGTTATGTGATCGGGTCGCCATGGTATACGTATGAGTCAAGGACGAGACGACGCGGGGCGGTTTGAGAAAACCGTCACCGAACAGGAGATCTTGAAAGTGTTCGACTACGAGGACGATCCGGTGCTGACAGCCTCGGAAGTCGCGGAAGGGCTACGGCGGTTCGGGAAGCACATGACTTCTGAAGGGATTCGGAACCGTCTCGAAGTAATGGCTGAAGCGGGACTCGTGAGCCGGAAGAAACTTGGTGCTCGTGCCGTCGGGTGGTGGGCCGAAGTCGCCCCCGAACTTGATCCCGAAACCGTTGAGACAGTCAATGCGCGGAAGGAAAGCGATGAGTGGAGCGAGCTATAGCGACGCATGGCGACGGTCCTGTTGCACCCCAACGTTGAGAAGAAACTGCAGAGACTCCCGAATGACATCGAGACTCGGATTCGATCGAAGCTAGAAGATGCTGGTGAGAACCCGGATCGGCATTTGAAGCCGTTGAAAGGGTGAGACGAGTATTTACTCCGAATCGGAAAACGCCGCGCAATCATCGACTGGGTGAAAACACAGGATGAACTTCGGGTGTTAGAGATCGATACTCGGGATACTGTGTACGAGTGATGAGTGCCGAAGTAGCGCTGGCTAGTCGTCAATAAGTGATTGATTTTCTCTTAGACCCCTGGTCTTGAATCTGCGAACCGCAAGCTGGCGAACATCCCCGATATGAATCGTAATGAAATCTCTGGCAGTCAAAATATAAATACCAATCCGCTTTCTGGCGGTTTAGGTATATATGTTGACTCGCCGGGAGTTCGTCACACCGCATGAAAGAATCGGTTTAATCCCTACGCAGTCTGCCGGTTTGGTTTTATATGTTTATTCGTCGGGAGTTGTCATGCTGCATGGAAGGTTCGTTTTTATCTGATCACGAGGCGCGACAGCCGACCGTCTTGGTCAATATGAGGTATCTCCGGATGATCAGGAAACGTCTTCAAGGATATGACTGACCGGCAGAGTTTAGTCCACAGTCCACGTATTGTGGAATATCATG
>LKMJ01000637.1_pt1 | contig 27903 bp, 29 predicted proteins | sample 643391 | NCBI WGS metagenome assembly LKMJ01 (sample SAMN04112250, study PRJNA286221) | soda lake metagenome | biome: soda lake; feature: Kulunda Steppe; material: water; isolation source: sample PL-Br10 brine of Picturesque Lake | place: Russia: Kulunda steppe | collected 2010-07 | reverse complement strand
TCGGTCACGAGACACACAACACGAATCGTCGGTCACGAGACACTCGGCACGAATCGTCGGTCAAGTGGTCACTCGCTTGCGAGGTTTTCGGCGTCGATCGTCTCCCACACCTCCCTGCCGTGTTCTGTGAGGCCATAGACCCGGCCTTTTTTTCTGTCGTCCGATACGAGTAGATCGACGAGCGTCCGATCACGAAGATCCTGCAGCGCTCGTGAGATGTGTGCGATTCCGACGCTCGCGTCGGTGGCGATCTGCGATGGCGTTGCTGGCCCTACTGCAAGTCGCTTGAGGGCGATAATCCGGTATCGGGAGCTGATAACAAACCCGATTTCGTCCCAGTCTGTGTTCATAATTTTATGTATTACGTCTGGTTGTTTGTCCGTTCTTACAGGCAGTTTAGATGCGCTCGAACCTCGTTTGGTTGTGGACAGATGTCCGTATAGACGTTACGTTTGTTCATTTTATCGCAGTTTTTTAGGATAACTCTACTCATAGTAAGGGTGGATTATCAAAATATAGTATACCTATGTAAGTTGATATATCCTCGTTGCTAGCCACACCACAACCGACGGGTTGTGACTGTGTTTTACTCCGGTACGGCCGCTGTTGGACGATAGGATCCTGTTACGAGCTTGGTGATGTTCGTCCGTTTCTCGCCAGTGAGTACAACCACCTCGACAGGATCGGACAGTAACGCTTTACTGTTGGACACACAACTACTACTGGCTGAACCAGAACTGGTAGCAACTGGATGGGGTGAGTAAGACCGTGCTTTCGAGAGCGCAACCTCTTGTTCTGGAGTGGCTGTATCCTCCGATTTTCGATGTTTTTTCGTCTGTGCTGCCGTTTGAGGACTGTATTGTGAGGGCTCTCTTTCGTTCTCGGGCGCGCAGTCTGGACCGTCTTCGATGTGGATCGATGGGGACTCCTCTCGCCGTCGTCGTTATGATAGCGTTCAGAGACGACCAGCAGTTCAGTGCTGGGGGCGACGGCGAGTGTCTCTGGGACGAGACAGTCTGTGTCTGATAGTATCTGAACACAACCGATAGTAAATCTATAACAAAACCGCTTGCTCGTTTCTTTCAGCCGATGACAGCAGGGACTCTGTCCGGTAGCGAGACTGACCGTTCGAGCGGACCGCTCGAGCTGTCGGTCGTCATCGTGACGTACAACGAGCAAGACCGGATCAGTGCGTGTATCGAATCGGTGATTGCAGCAAGCTGCGACCTCGCCGAGTTCGAAGTCATCCTCGTCGACTCGAACTCCACGGACAGGACTGTCGAGATTGCGAGTGCGTATCCGATCACGATCCTCCAGATCCCTGACGATGAACTCACGACGCCCGGAGCGGGACGGTACGTCGGCACACAGGCCGCTCGCGGCGAGCTCGTCCTGTTCGTCGACGGTGATATGATCGTCGAACGCGACTGGCTCGCGCGCGCGTTAGCAATTATGCAAAATGAACAAGACAGTGCTATGCAGGCCGAGCAGGAAAGCGCTATGCAGGCCGAACTCGGCGTGGCTGCATCCGGCGAGCAGGGGGTGGGCCCAGTCGCTGCGATCGATGGTCACCTCAACGAGCCGGCTCCGTCTGGGTCGATTACGACGGTCGATTCTGTCCGGGGTGTTGCGCTGTACAGACGCGAGATTCTCCAGTCAGTCAGTGGCTTCGACCCGTCTCTCGAGTCGCTCGAAGATATCCACCTCGGCTTCGAGCTGACCGTGGCGGGGTACCGTCTCTTACGTCTCCCGGCGGTCGCTGCCTCCCATCCCTCGCGGTCGTCCGTCACCGAACCGATCCGGCGCTGGCGACAGGGCTACATGGTCGGGACTGGGCAGGCGATCCGGAAGTCGGTTCACTCGCCAGCACTGCTTGGCAGACATCTGTTCCGACTCCGCCACCGGCTGGGACTGCTGGCGTGGCTCTGTGTCGGGGCCGCCACCGCGCTGACTCCGTTGCTCTTTGCGTTCTGGCTCGGACTCTCAGTGCTCGCGTCGGGTGTCCTCGTCACGAAACTCGGCGTCCGCGGCGGGATGCGGTTCCTGCTCGGTAAACTGCTCGGGATCGTTGGGCTCATCCGTGGCGTGTTCGTCTCGCCACAGCCACCTGCAGCGTTTCCACTGGAGCGGGTCGAAACATGCCAGCTTGGCCCCGTTCAGCCGTCGACGTCGGCAGTACGCTCGGATTGATCCCGGGAAAGCCCGCCGTTGTGTCCGGTACACCCTTTATAACAATACTGAGAGCTATCCTGGTTCCCGTATGGCCTACGGATCGGAGCGTCGAGATGAAATCGGGGGATGCCAGGAGGTGTCCGGGTATACTCCTGGTGGGTGGTGTCGACATGCGAGTACGTCCAGACAGACAGGAAACCGACGAGGGGTGAGGACGGATGAGCGGTGAGTTCGTCTACCACGACAGCACGGACAATCGTGGGGTACGAAACGCCGATAGCTGTCCGGAGTGTGATAGCAGCGCCATCAGGACGGATGACGTGCGCGGGGAGCTCGTCTGTGAGGACTGTGGCGTCGTGCTTGGGAACCGGATGGTCGATACCGGCGCGGAGTGGTCGGCCTTTACTCACAGCGAGAACCAGAAGAAATCGCGCGTCGGCTCGCCGATGACCGAGCTGTTACACGACAGGGGGCTGACGACGAAGATTCACTGGAAGGACGCAGACGCACAGGGCCGCCCGCTTTCGGCACGGAAAAAAGAGACGATGAAACGACTGCGGACCTGGCAGAAACGGGTCCGCATCAGCAAAACCGGCGAACGCAACCTCCAGCTCGCTCTCAGCGAGATCAACCGGATGTCGAGTGCGCTGGGGCTACCCGAGCCAGTCAGCGAGATGGCCTCGGTTATCTATCGGGCAGCGCTGGATGACAATCTCGTCCAGGGACGGTCGATCGAGGCCGTCGCCTCGAGCAGCCTCTATATCGCCTGCCGGAAAGAGGGAATTCCACGGAGTCTCGACGAGTTCGAAGCGGTCGCGCGCATCGAGCGCAACGAGATTGCCCGCACGTACCGCCGACTTGTCGTCGAGCAGGAACTGGAGATGGAGCCGATCGATCCCCGGCAGTTCGTGCCGCGGTTTTGCTCTGAGCTCGACATCGAGCCCGAGGTACAACGCCGCGCGCTCGAAATCCTGGAAGATGCAGAGGCCGAAGGGATGCATTCGGGGAAATCACCGACCGGGCTGGCAGGTGCGGCGATCTATCTCGCTGCGCTGCTCTGTGATGTGAAACGAACCCAGTCCGAGATCGCCGAGGTTGCCCAGGTGACTGAGGTAACGATCCGTAACCGGTACCAGGAACAGGTCCAGGTCGTCGACGAGATCGATCAGTGAGTTAACAGTGATTCGCCAGATCGAGATGGAGGTCGCTTTCTGCGACGACGAAGGCAGCGTCTTTGATCTCTGATTCGTCCGCTGGAAGAAACATTACCTGATCCGTGCCATCGAGCGTCTCGAACTGCTCCCACTCCGCGAGTTCGTACTCAAGATCAGCACGTTCGTCGGGGTTTCCGGGCAGTGACTCCCACCGTCTCCGGGTCCAGCTATCTGTCTTGGTTGTCGATCGGTTCATCTGTTCTGTTGCCTCTGTCTCTTCTGTCATAGTTCCTACCTGTGACACACCGCTGTGTCTGTGTACACCTCTGGTAAGATTTCCCTACTCACATAATAGTTCTGCCAGCTTTGTTGTGTTCTTGTTCACACACAGACTCATCACTGTCCAGATAGCTACGTATACATCTAAACTACGTACAGTTCGTTTCATGCTGGTTGACCGTGCTGGACCGCCAATCGCCCCCGCAGTAATGTCTCTATTATCCGTGATATACCGCTGGTAGCATGTGCTGTTTCTCTGGTAGCATGTGTTGTCTCTCTGGTAGCATGTTCGATCTCTGTAGGCGTACTCCCTGCCTGTGTGGGCGGTCGTTCCGACTGAAGCCCCGATCAGGCTGGCGGTGACATCGTCTGTAGCAACAGCATAACTACCAGCGTGTGTCCACCCACCACAGCTATGCACGTCCTGCAGCTTGTTACGAACGACCAGGCGCCGTTCTTTCGTCAGCAGATAACATCACTCGAGGCTCGTGGAATCACGAGCGAGATCCGCTCCCCGTCGGGGCAGCGAGATCCCGATTCCCCGCGGTCGCCGGCAGCGTACGCCCGTCTTGGTCTGGAGACGCTTCGGGAATCGTCACAGCAGTACGATCTGGTACACGCGAACTACGGGTTGATGGCACCTGCTGCGCTGGTCGGGCACCGCCTGCCGACGGTCATCTCTTTTTGGGGATCAGATCTGCTCGGCGGGCTCGGTGGGCTCTGTCGGCTCTGTGCGCGACGAGCCGACGAGTCGATCGTGATGTCGCCGGCGATGGCTGCGGAACTCGGTGAGTCCTGTCACATCATTCCCCATGGTATCGATCTGGCACTGTTCCGGCCGATTCCAACCGAGACTGCCCGGCAGGAAGTCGGCTGGAGCGACGCCGGAAAACACGTCCTCTTTCCCTACAGCCCTGATCGACCCGTGAAAAACTTCCCCGTCGCAGCGGGCGTCGTCGCCGAGGCGCGTCACCGGGTTGACGAACCGATCTCGTTACATCCGCTCTCCGGCGTCGACCACAGCCAGATGCCGTATTATTACAACGCCGCAGATGCGGTGTTGCTCACTTCGAAACACGAGGGGTCACCGAACGCGGTCAGGGAGGCACTCGCCTGTAACTGTCCCGTCGTCGCGACGGACGTCGGCGATGTCGGCAGCTGGCTTTCGGGGCTGTCTCCCGCGGCAGTCTGTCGATCGAACGAAGAGCTTGCGGATGCGCTGGCACTCGTGTTGCGCGCTGATCAGGAAATTGAGGGTCGCGACCGGGTACGAGAAACCAGCGCCGAAGCGATGGGCAGACAGCTCGCCGAGGTGTACGAACGCGCCTGCTCCGGAGAGACCGAGACGACAGAGCCGATCTCGCCGTCGATCACGACCTGATATGCGCTGATTACTGGCCGGATTTTTTCTCCTGTCGTCGCGTCGTAATCGCTTTACTCACCGCTAATCCGGTAGTATATGACTTCTAACTGCCCGAAGGGTGAGAATTACTAATCCCGTTTCACGCAGTGATTATGCCAGCATGGCAACCAGACAGTTGCTCGATGATGTCGAGTTTACACACGAATGGTACAGCGCGTTTCTTCGACGCTTACAGAACGAAGGCTACTGTTTCCGCTCGTTCGCCCAGCCGCCAGAGCCGGGTACTCTCTACCTTCGACACGATGTGGATCTCTCGCTTTCGGACGCGCTGGGGATGGCACGGCTCGAAGCCGCTCTCGATATCGAGGCGACGTACTGCTTCCTCCTGCACTCGCCGCTTTATACCCCACTCGACGGTGACCAGCGAGAGATCGTCCAGGCGATCGAGGATCTCGGCCACGACATTGCGCTCCATTTCGATACGCACAGCTACTGGGAGGACGAACCCGACACGACAGCGATCGAACGCCGCGTTGGTGAGGAGCAGGCGGCACTCGAACTCGCTGGTGTCGACTGCTCGGAGGCAGTCTCGTTTCACCGCCCGCCGGAGTGGGTACTCGACAGAGAGTTCGAGACGTTCCAGAGCACGTACGCGCCCGCATTCTTCGATTCCTACGTCGCGGATTCCAGCCAGCGCTGGCGGAGCGAGCCACCCGCATTCGAGGAGTTTCCGTCCACACTCCAGGTGCTCACTCACCCGGGGCTGTGGGGCGATGCCGACAGGGGATTCAAAGCACGGGTTGAACAGAGCATCGTCGACTCCCACCAGCAGACACGCAGCCGTGTCCACGAGGAGTTTCTCGCGGGTGAGACCAATGTATAAGGGGGTGACTGTCGGTGTTGTCGTTCCGGCGTACAACGAGTCTGGCTACGTCGGCTCGGTGATCGACGGGCTCCCCGACATCGTCGATCGGGCCTATGTCGTCGACGACGGCTCGACGGACGACACCTGGGAGGAGATTCGCCGCCACGCCAGACAGCGAAACGAGGCTCACGACGGGCGCTTCGACGAGCTGGTCGTGCCGATCCAGCACGACCAGAACCGCGGTGTCGGCGGCGCGATCAAAACAGGCTATCTCCGGGCACGCGAGGAAGGGATCGACGCAACGGCGGTACTCGGCGGCGACGACCAGATGAACCCCGAGGAGCTGACGAAATACATCGATCCGATCGCTGAAGACGACGCTGGCTACGTCAAGGGGAACCGCTTTGCCAGGGCTGAAGACTGGGCCAGCATGCCACGGTTTCGGCTGCTCGGCAACGTCTTACTCTCTTATCTGACGAAAATCGCCAGTGGCTACTGGGAGACGATGGATTCCCAGAACGGCTACACTGTCATCTCGCTTTCGGCACTCGAAACGACTGATATCGAGGGGATGTACGAGTACTACGGCTACTGTAACGATCTGCTCGTCAGGCTCAACGCGGCGGATATTACGGTCGTTGACGTCTCTCGTTCCTCCGAGTACGCCTACACAGAGGGCTGGAAGAGCCACATCGAGTACAAGGAGTACATTCCACGGGTGTCTGCAATGTTGTTCCGGAGCTTCTGCTGGCGACTCCGTCGGAAGTATCTGCTTACCGGCTACAGTCCAGTTGCCCCGCTGTATTTGCTTGGTATCCCCGCAGTTGTATCGAGTGTTGCCGGGCTGGTTCGCTCTGCGTTCAACCGCGATGACAGCAGCGGACCGTGGCTCCTCGCGACGCTTTTGAGCGCGCTGACGCTGTTGACCGCGGCCGAACTCGACCACCAGGAGAACGAACAACTCGAGAGTCAGCGCACGGGAGAACCCGACACAGAGGAGCAGTCAACAGCAGACCGCCCTGAGTCGGAGACGCCGGTCGGTGCTGTCCACAACGGTGCCAGCGTGGAGGTGGATCGACGATGAAGGACGTCACTGTCTTGCTGACTGGTGCGGGCGCACCGGGGGCCTCGGGCATCATCAAGAGTCTCCGGGTAGTCGACGAACGCGAGATCCGGATCGTCGGCGTCGATGTCAACGCCGACGCTTACGGCTTTGCCTTTACCGACGCGGCCTACACCGTCCCCTACGGAGACGAGGAGGGCTACATCCCACGGCTGGCGGAGATCGCCGAGACCGAAGCTGTCGATGTTATCCTCCCGCTGACGACCAGAGAAATCTCGCCGCTTTCGGCCCACCGCAACCGGTTCGACGCCACGGTGATGGTCTCGGCGTTCGAGGCGCTCCAGGTCGCGAACAACAAAGGGCGGCTGTATGATTTTCTCGCATCCGAGGGGTTCGCGTCGGCACCGGCGTTTCGACAGGTCGCCAGCGAGGCGGCGTTCGTCGAGGCCGTCCGGTCGCTTGGCTACCCGGAGCAGCCGGTCTGTTTCAAACCGCCGGTCGCCAGCGGAATGCGCGGGTTCAGAATCCTCGATAAAAGTACGGACCGAGCTACTCGGCTGCTCGAAGAAAAACCCGGCGCGCCGATCACGACACTCGAAGAGATCCGTCCCGTCCTGTCGGCCGCCGAGCAGTTCCCCGAACTCGCCGTCATGGAGTATCTTCCCGGTGAGGAGTACAGCGTCGATACGCTCGCGATGGGCGACGAGGTCGGGCCAGTCCTCCCACGGTCGCGGTCACGAACGCGTGCGGGAATTACCTTTGAGGGTACTGTTGAACACGACGAACAGCTTATCGAGGAGTCACGAGCGATCAGCGAAACGCTCGGGCTCGAATACAACATCAACCTCCAGTTCCGCTACGACGCTGACGGCGAGCCAAAACTCATCGAGATCAACCCGCGGGTGTCGGGAACCATCGTGATGTGTGTCGGTGCTGGCGTCAACTTCCCGTATCTCGGGGTCAAACACGCTCTCGGGGAACCGCTCCCGGCGACTGACATCGAGTGGGGAACACAGATGGTCCGGTACTGGGATGAGCTGTTTCAGTCGCCGGCCGGCGAGCGATTCCAGCTCCCCGAGCCATGACCGACGCAGTCTACTTCGATCTCGACGATACGCTGTACAGCTACCAGCAGTACGCCCGTCACGGACTCCAGTCGGCGGCCGACTATCTCGCAGACGCCACCGGGAGAGAACTCCACGACGAACTCCTCTCGATTTACTTTCACGAGGACGTGACCGACGGAACCTTCGACCTGCTCGTCGACCGCTACGACCTGGATCCGACGCTCGTCTCCGAACTCGTCGAGGCGTTTCATAACACGACGACCCCGCTGACGCCGTACCCATCAACCGAACAGACCCTCTCCCGTCTCGATGAGACGTACGCGCTCGGACTAATCACCGACGGTAGGGGTGGCGAGGAGAAACTCGACCGCCTTGGCCTCTCGTCGTATTTCGAGACGGTCATCGTGACGCCGACGCTCGGAACCTCGAAAGCCGATCCTGCGGTGTTCGAGCGGGCGCTTTCGGCACTGTCGGTGTCGCCCGAGGCTGCGGTCTACGTCGGCGACGATCCGCGTGTCGATTTCCCGAATCCGAACGAACTCGGGATGGGAACCGTCCGTCTCTGTCGCGGCCGGTACCGCGAACTCGACTCTCTCGGCGAGGGGCCGGATCATCGGATCAGAACGCTTGGGACACTCCCGCTCGTCCTCGAGCAGCGTCTCGCCGAGCAGTAGGCTCACCACATCCACAGTATTCCAAAGTTTCATTATAACACAAAATAATGTAGACGTGTGAGGGCAGGGCTCACAAATTAGGCAAGGGGTTCACAGAATGAGCTTAGATTCACCGAATCAGGCAGACGACGTGTTCAACAGAGGCACGGTACACACACAGTCATTCAGTTGGGACGGAGATGGCGGGGCAGCGATGGCAGTTGTCGAGACCATTGCCGCTGTGACTGGTCAACAGCCGATGGAGATGGAGCCACTCAACAACGTAATCAATACGGATGCGTTGAACAGCCTGTTTGTCTCAACAGACAGTGGGTTCCGACACGACGGCCACGTCCAGTTCGAGTACGAGGGCTGTCACGTCCGGGTCAGCAGCGACGGCACTGTTTCGGCTGTCTGTTCTAGACCAACACCCAACTGATCAGTGTTGCATTAATCCCGACAGCGACGAGTGAGGGAATCGCAAGCACGAACGGAACGATACCCCGAAACTGTACAGGGAGTAGCTGTCGACAGCAGAGAGAAACGACCACTGCCAATGTTTTCAAGCCATACAGCCCGACAGCGCCGGCTGTATCGAGCGCTGCTCTGGCCACGGGATTGCGCTCGCGGAGGCCGAGCTGGAGCCCGTGAACGGTGAGCGTTACGTCGACGAGCATGGCAGCGATGGCGACAAACCAGAGCTCACGCTCGTAGCGGCCTAGCCGTTTTACTGCGGGTGGTGCCGTGACACTGTCTGTCCTGGCTGCACTGAGATGGTCTCGGAGCGACATTGGCGTGGTCCGCCGCGGGAATGGATCGCTTTTCCCCGGCATCCACACGAAGCGACGCTTGCTGTATTGTAATCACTCTCTTTCGACCACTCGCTGCCATTCTATGGTTTTGATACCCGCGCGTAAACACGCTTTACTGTGTCAGTATTGAGAACATAACTATTCACGGCGACAGGAAACTGGTGAGCGAGTACATCATGACAGCCTCTGCAGAGCCCCGCGAACTCGAGCTCGTTGCACAGATCGAAACCCGCCACCGGCAGCCGGACCTGTGTACGATCTACGAACCCGACGCAGACGAGATGCGACAGATGTCTACCTGGATTACAGCGAAGGAAGGCTCGTTCGTCGCGGTCGAGTCGATGCGATAACTCAAATCATCGTTTCACCATTCTGACTGGCGCGGTAGAGCGTTGCTGTGACCTGCTTTCTGCTTCGACTGCCGTCGCCATCGCGCGATACAAAAATTCACGTCACAACGGCCGTCCGCGGACTCTCTGCACCCTCGTTCGTCTGCGGGCGACCTGTCGTCTGTCTGCTATCGAGACTACCGGTCTCGATTCGCTCGCGGCGGCATGCCACCTTTCTCCCGCGAAAACAGCTCTGTGCGTGCCGAGACAGCCTTGGTGGTGCTGGCCGTCTCACTGACCACACACTCAGCCAAGAAACCGATCCAGCAGACTCGCGCTCTGGCCTGGCTTGGAACGCTCCTCGAAGTAGAGATACTTTAGCAGTCGAACTGACCGCTCGTTCAACGCGAGATTCCCGCGGTCTGGGTCGTAATCGATAACTTCTGCGTCGGCCATCTTCGGAAGATGACACTGGTAGAGACCAACGTAGACGCGCTTGCGCTGTTGAGAGTTGAGCTGGGCCACGTCGCAGTCACACTCGAGACTCGCGATGTGCTCGGCAACCTCACCCAGATCAGCGGTCCCATCGTTGGCGTCGAGATACCGGAGTACTTCCTGGCGGCGCTCCGCACTGAGTAGTTCGAATATATGTGATTTCGATAGCTGTTCAGTCTGTTCAGTTACTGATTCTCCGTCCGTCTCTCCACTGTCCTGCGTTGGAGAGTCGACAGTTTGAGGCACATCTACAGAGAACAATCTACAACCCTTAGTTAAATACTATTTATGGCCTGGTAACAGGATCCTGACTGCTGTGTTTCTCTCGCAGTTGTCGTCTCGCCATCACCAACATGATTTTCTCTTTCGCTCTGCCCTCGTCGTGTATTTTTCTCACTTTTAACTTCGCATTAAACTGTCTTTACACGCCGTGTTCGGTAGTAATATATTTGTCATTCGACACCATTGGAATAACAGAGTCAATACTACAGATGTTGTTCGTATGGAGTCGCTATCGAAAACACTGGCCAGCCGAACGACGACCAGAGTTGATCTGTCGAGTTGGTGCGAGAGCGACCGGTGGTCTTCATCTACTGCGTGCCACCTAGTATGGAGATGACACACGAGGAGTCAGGTGGTGAGCGCCAGAGTGCTGGATCGCCGTCGCTGTCACTCGATGAGATGTTCGAGATCCTCAAAAACGAGCGACGCCGGTTCGTTCTCCAGTATCTTCAGGAGCGAACAGACACCGAGCTCGCCGAGCTCGCAGACCACGCCACTGCGGTCGAAAACGACACTGATGTCGACGCGATTACCTCCACGCAGCGAAAGCGCGTCTACGTCAGCCTCTATCAGTTCCATCTCCCGAAGATGGCGGATATGGGTATCGTCGAGTTCGACCAGGACCGTGGGATCGTCTCGCTGACACCCACCGGAAAAGAGCTTATCGACCGCCACGAACGAACACAGTCGTCGAGTGAGCCATCTCGACTGCTCGGGTTACTCACAGTGATCGGTCTCCTGGCGACTGTTGTCTCTGTGCTTGCCCAGAGCGTTCTGTTTGCAACTGTTTTCCTTGCACTCCAGACGGCTGCGATCGGTGTCGCTGCGGGTAAGCAATACCTAGACCACTCGTTTCTCTGAAAGCGCCCGTCGGATACGACGACGGATCGTCCGTCGCTGACGACGCAGAGATGAACCGTCGACACCACCCGTCGCAAGCTGGTCTGTCGGCGATTTTGTCGGGGTAAGCGTCTCCTGTGTGTCGAGTAGTTCGTGTATTCGGGTGGTGAACGATAGAGACGGTTATACTCGCGAACTGTTTCGGTACTGGCAGTGAAATACATGACAGAGACCGAATTAGACACCTCCAACTCTTCGCTGACTCAGTGGTGGCACCGGTACTGGAATCGTGCAGCTGTGGACGACATCTACGTCGAACTGTTCGTTCGTTCGTGTGCGCCCTCTCTTGGCTGTCACGATCACCAGGCTGCGTGTCTGCAGGGTCTGTCCGAACTCGCCGAAAACGGCCCAATCGACGGCTACGAAATCTCTGTCGTGGGTGACGAAATCTGTCGGGACGAGGACTGGAAGCGGCTTTATGAGGGAAAACCGGTCGAAGTAGTACTTGATCTGTCCTCCTGGCGATCTGGTGGAATCCGATCGACCGGCTTCACCGAGTGTACGATCCACTCGACGATCACGGACGAGACGGTCAACACAGTCATACCGCCGGAGTTTACGCTGGCTGTCTACGCCGACGACGACGTAATCGGAGTGTTCCCGTGTCTGGCTGACGGAGAGTGCTACGGCCCCGATACATTCCTTGAGGGCTGTCTATCCCTACCGCAGGACGAGGATACCGACTGGCAGCTTGCACAGGACTGATCACCACACAGGCATCGACCGACTGGTGAGACTGCTCCTCTCCTGGTGTGGGTTCGGTGATCTCCTGTCGATGAGATCAATTCTCTCCCAGTCGCAGGTCCATCGCTGTTGATTGTGAGGGTGACTGATCACGCGGTCACAACACGGACTGCCCCAGCGACACTGCTACCGCGGTGCGTTCGGCTATTTTCGACCGGACGTCGTTGTATTTAGTTGTTATATACGATTCTACAGGTGGTCTGTACCAGTTTCCAGTTGCTCTATAACAAAGCATATTTCTCGGAAACAGAGGGGCATGCGCCAATCACACGGATTTGCGAGCAATCGTCGCTCTCCCGGCCGGTCGGGGGAGTCGAAACCAGTTGACGGCAGCGGAGTAGACAAACCGGAGGTGGCCGGATAATGTGTGGTATTATCGCCTACATCGGCGAGCGCGATGCGACGGAGACGCTGCTTACCGGGCTTGACAACCTGGAATACCGTGGCTACGATTCCGCAGGGGTTGCCTTGCGCAACGGTCACGGTGTCGATGTCGTCAAACGCGAAGGTGAAGTCTCAGCACTGCAGCATGCAACCAAAGAGACTGGCTGTCACGGCGATTTCGGCATCGGTCACACGCGCTGGAGCACGCATGGACCGCCGACCGACGCGAACGCACACCCGCATACGGACTGTACGAACGCCATCGCGGTCGTCCACAACGGCATCATCGACAACTACGACACGCTACGGACTCGTCTCCAGGCGGATGGCCACGAGTTTACCAGCGAGACGGATACGGAAGTGATTCCACACCTCGTCGAAGAGTATCTGGAAGCTGGCCACGGGCCGGAGGAGGCGTTTCGCAACGCCATCGACGATCTGGATGGAAGCTTCGCGATTGCGATGGTGCTCGACGGCCACGACGCAATCTACGCCGCCAGATCCGGCTCACCGCTCGTGATCGGTGTCGGCGAGGATGGCCACTACGCTGCGAGCGATGTCCCTGCTTTCCTCGAATTTACCGAGGACGTCGTCTACGTCGAGGACGGCGACATCGCGGTGATCACCGCGGACGACCGCCGGATCACGGACGAAAACGCCGAGCCGGTCGACCGACCGGTCCAGACCGTCGAGTGGTCCTCCGAAGGTGCCGAGAAGGGTGGCTATGACCACTACATGCTCAAGGAGATCCACGAACAGCCGACTGCGCTCGAACGCGCGATCCGCGGGCGGGTGCTCTCCGATCAACCTGTCACAGACGGTGGCCCAGCCAGTGACGAACTCTCCGGTGAGTTGCTCGATGGGATCGACTCCATCCAGTTCGTCGCCTGCGGGACCTCCTATCACGCGGCGCTGTACGGCGAACAGATGTTGGCCAATCGGGGCATCGAGGCAGGTACATCACTTGCAAGCGAGTTCGTCGTCAGTCCGCCACCGCTTCCGGAGGACACCCTTGTCGTCGGCGTCACCCAGAGCGGCGAGACTGCGGACACACTCGAAGCGCTTCGAGAAGCGCGCAAGCGGGGACACGAGACGCTCGCGATCACGAACGTCATCGGCTCGACGGCAGCCAGGGAGTGCAACGATGCGCTGTTCATCCGCGCCGGTCCGGAGATCGGTGTCGCCGCGACCAAGACCTTCTCCTCACAGGTCGTGACACTCGCACAGTTTGCGGCCCACCTCTCGGATGATCCGACCGACCTGGAGCGGCTCCGTGCTGATCTCGACGCGATCCCCTCCCAGGTGCAGTCGGTGCTTGCCGACAGCGACGCTCACCCACTCGCGTTGGAGTTCGCTGATGCGAAGTCGTACTTCTTCGTCGGCCGGGAGATCGCCCACTCGGTCGCACTCGAAGGCGCACTCAAACTGAAAGAGATCTCCTACGAACACGCCGAAGGGTTCCCCGCTGGCGAGTTGAAACACGGCCCACTCGCGCTCGTTACGCCGGAGACACCGGTGTTTGCCATCATCACTGGCGAGAACAAAGACCGGATGCAGGGGACGATCCGCGAGGTCAGCGCACGCGGTGCACCAGTGATCGCAATCGCCGAGGAGTCCGTCGAGTTCGACGGGATCGACTACAAACTCGAGATCCCCGACACCCGGCCTGAACTCGCCGGCATCCTGGCGAACGTCCAGCTCCAGCTGTTTTCCTATCACGTCGCGACGCTGCTCGAACGGCCGATCGACAAACCACGGAATCTCGCGAAAAGCGTCACCGTCGAGTAATCTCCTCCCGCGCTTTTTTTCGCCGGTTCCAACCGACAGGCCCTGTTCCTGTCGCGTGAGTCACTCCGGGAGGTCTCCACGAGGAAACCCCTGCCTGATCACCCGTTCTACGAGGAAACCTCTGTTTGATCACCCGTTCTACGTGGAAATATCCCTGTGCGAAACCCTGTGCAAAACTGGGTGCGCGCAGAAACCGCTGTGTGAAACGCCGTGACCGTCTGGCGTCTCCGTGGAAACCGAACAACTAGACAGTGCCTGCCGCGGTGAGCTGTTTGAGTGTTTGCTGTACCTTCGTTGTCTCGTCTCTCGTCTGGGCGAAGCGCTGGAGGACATCGGCTCCGACAGCACATTTGCTCGGGAACTGATCGGCGACGTTCGTCTGTTCTTCTGGATCTTGCTGTCGGTCGAAGAAGCATCGCTCATCGCCGTGTTCGACGTATTTGAACCACTCACTACGAACAGCCCGGTTTGTTCCACACTCGCTTTCGGCGACAACGTACTCCGGCGGTGTCGGTTCGGTGAGTGTACCGGTTCGGGCCAGCTCGACCGCCGTCTTGGAGAGGCTCGTAAGCGAGGTCGGTGCCGTGATCTCCGCTGATAACCCGGCGTTGTGGATCAGATAGGGAACGTGAACGTTCTCCGCGTACAGCTTGCGGTGGTGGTGGCCGTAGTTGCCGTGCTCGCCAAGGGATTCGCCGTGGTCCGAGTGCACGATCAGTGCGGGATCGTCCGCCGCGAAATCCGCACAGAGGCGCTCGAGGAAGGCATCACTCGCCCGGACCGTATCGCGGTAGCTCTGTCGGACTGATGCCTCTAGCGACGCCGTCATCGGACCGGGGTCGCCACGTCCCCGCATCTGGGCCTCCGAGCGGTAGGCGCTTGAGTACATCCCCGGCAGTGACTGCTCTTCTCGGTGGGCACGGGAGGCCAGAAACGGGAAGTGGGTATCGAGCAGGAACACCCACAGAAAGTACGGCTCCGAAAGCTGCTTGCGAACTGACTGAATCCGCTCGTAGAGATCGTCCCACTTCGCAAAGAAAGAGCCACCGACCACCATATTGACCGCCAGCTTCACCGCGCGGTCGTCGGTATCGACTCCCGGCAGTCGACCGGCCAGATCTGCGAGACGGCTTCCGTCCTGGTTCGAGAGATCGACGAACTGATCAAATCCCCTATCGAAGCCTGATGCGGTCGATGTCCAGGGGTTTGGTGTGATGCCGGCGGTCGAATACCCCAGCTGCTGAAGTCGTTCCGGCAGCGTCGGATACCTCCGGAGGTGGCTGTTGATCGCCGCCAGCCGTCGCTGCCAGTGACTCTCGCCTGGATAGGCATCCACCGCCTCGTCGGCTCTGTGGTGGCCTGTGAACACTGCTGGCATCGACGAGAACGTCTGTGGGCCGGGTGCAATCGCGTTCTGGAAACTGACGCCCTCGCTTGCGAGCCGATCCATCGTCGGCGTCAGCTCGTGGTCGCTGCCGAGAAACCCGCAGTGGTCGCCGCGAAGGCTGTCCATCGAGACGAGAATGATGTTTCGCCTGTCGTTCGTGTTTCGGGCAGTTGCGGTCTGCGTTCCGTTCGTCCCAGTCATACTCTCATCTCCGTCACGATCGTCTGCAGTCTTGCCCAGTTTGGTATCAGCATGGTTGTACACACTGCGTGCCTTCCAGTTTGTTAGTCACAGGAAAACCATCGCGTACGCTGGAACCGTCTGCTTTTGGCGCCGACTCTCACTCGTTGCAGAGCTGTTTCTGTTGGACGAGCGCAAGCTTGAGATACGGCTCGACGAGCTGTGTTTTTTCTGTCTCGTTGATCAGTTGGCGCTCCATATTGTAGGTGAGAAAGCCATCGTCGACGAGCGTTGGCAGGTGTGTGTGCGTTAGCTGCACCGTAATCTTGCGGCGAAACTCACCGTCAGACGATCGCCTCTGTGTTCTGTCCATCACGTAATCGACAAGCTCTGTCATCGTGACGTAGCCCTCGGATCGGAGCAGATAGGTCAGGATGTACCGTCGCCCAGGATGAGAGAGTGCGCTAAAGATATCGTCCATCACGCCCCGATCCGACACTGTTGTGTCGGGCGTGCTCTCGTCGGTGAGCGTTCGGACGGCGATGCGTTCGGTATCGCTCATCAACGGTTCGAGCGCTGGCGAGTAGTTCGTTGCGACGTCGTCTGTGTTCTCAGTCATGGCGATTGGGTAACACCGATCTGACACTCGATCGCGCTGTTCGATCCTGATTCCGCCACTGGGTCGAGGACTGCGTTTGCTTTGTCTTCATTTTTCAGGTGAGAGTGACATTCATTTGAGTGTTCTTTCACAGTCCGAACGTTCGGTTGCCGTGTAGCGAGGATTACGAACGTTCGAACTGCGTCTTCCATCGAGACCTCGAGAGACCGGGATAGCCATCGAGTCGGTACTGCGCCAGCGCACAGCCAACGAGCAGCATTTCGAGCGCACCGTAGGTGATAACGACCGAGCCGAACAGCTCCGGGAGGATGCTTCCGTCGGATACGTCCCGTCGAAGCCACCCACCGGTCTCCGGCGACAGCGGTGAGACCGGCCACAGCAGGAATCCGGCGTTGATCTCTCCTCGCACCAGCAACGTCGCGAGTACGTCTGCCGGGAGGTGAAGGATGTATCCGATCGTGAACGCGATCCCGTACGCCAGTTGCTGCAGCCGGGCGGCAACCGCAACGGCGAGTAGACAGACCGGGATCGCAACCAGCAGGGAGTGTGCAAGCGACCGTCCGCCCGGCACCACGCCGAGGCCCCAGGCGAGGGGCTTGTCGACCAGATCCGGGAACACCGAGCCGAAAACGACGACGATACTCCCACCCGAGGACGGCTGTCGTCCCGCCGACCGGCTGTACAGCGAATACCCAAGGTAGCCGATCGCAGCGTGTGCAGGTGGCCACATCTGTCTGTTACCATCGCTTGTTGTGTCGGCGGCGTGCTCCCATCTCGCTTGGTCTCATTGTTCGATTGCCTGCTGGAAGCCGATTTGTTATGCGCTTCGTACTGGTTCCAATTATCGATCCATGTACTGTCGGCGAAACGCTCATCACCTGGCCAGCGAAAGTACGAATCCAGAGACGACGATATGACAGGTGGTGGAGACGAGGAACCGCCGCACGCGCAGGACCATGGAGAGATCTCCCTCGGTTCCATCCCGCTTCATTCGACAAATCTCCTCACACTCCTCGATCCTGCGGGGTACGTTCGCTACGAGAGCCCGTCGATCGAGCGGATCTACGGCTTCGATCAGGACGAACTGGTCGGTGAGGCTGTCGCCGAGTACTTCCATCCCGCGGATCGAGAGCGAGTTGTGCAGGCGTTCGGCCGACTCGTCGAGGACGAGCAACACACTGTCGAGACAGTAGAATACCGCCACGAGATCGCTGATGGAAGCTACCTGTGGGTCGAGTCAGCCGCTTCCTCGGAGCCGACACCCGAGGGATACTACGTGATCAACACCAGGGATATATCCACGCGAAAGCGCCGCGAACAGGAGCTAGAGCGTACGAACGACCGTCTCGACAGATACGCAAGCGTCGTCAGCCACGATCTCAAAAACCCTCTGAACGTCGCGAGCCTCCGGCTGGATCTGCTCGCTGATGAGTGCAACAGCGAGCATCTCGATCCCATCGAGCGAGCCCACGACAGGATCGAGGCGCTGATCGAGGATGTCCTGACACTCACTCGAAGCGCCAACGCAGTTGAACATCCCGAGTGGCTTGCTCTCGCGACGGTCGTCGACGGATGCTGGGAGACCGTTCCGACTGGTGAGACACGGCTCGTGAACGACGCCTCGGGACAGATCTACGCAGACCGATCACAGCTCAAGCAGCTGTTCGAGAACCTGCTTGGTAACGCTGTCCAGCACGGCTCGGCGGACTCTCCCACTGTCACGGTCGGTGAACTTGCGGACGGCTTTTATATTGCTGATGACGGCTCCGGCATCGCTGTCGACCGCCGCGAGCAAGTGTTCGACACCGGCTTTTCGACCAGCCAAAACGGCACTGGACTCGGCCTGGCGATCGTCCGCGAGATTGCGACCGCACACGGCTGGGAGGTTGACGTCACTGACAGTGACGACGGTGGCGCACAGATCGAGGTCACTGGCGTCGATCGCCGATAATCGCTGCTCGAAACGGAGAAGATAGTTTTTATTTTCTGCGTCTCACACTCTCAGTGAGTGACAACTGTGCCGATACTCTCGTTGCTGGTTGGACAGACGACTGCCGCTGCGCTCGATCCATCACTGTTCGAAGTGACGTTCGATATCGTCCTGAGCAGTAACGACGATGACGATATCCTCGAACGACTGGTTGGATCCACCCTCGGATTTCTGTATGGTCTCCAGAAAATATACAACGGAACCGATAAGTATCAGAAGTACGCACTCGTTCGGGATACCCCGACAGAGCGCGTCCGATCGATCGCGCTCGGGCGGACAGAGCTCGAAGGGACTGCACAGGTCGTCGAGGAGACAGTCGATGCGCCAGTTACCGGTCAGGAGTGTCTGTACGCCGACTGGGAGATCGAAGAGTACACGAAAAGTGGCGACAACAGAACGTGGAGCACTCTCGAGACCGGTTCCGTTGGTGTCCCGTTCTATCTCGAGGGTGACACCGGGAAAGTGCTCGTCGACGATCCGACCGACGCGACGGCGACACTCTCAGAGCAATGCGAGACAGTCCAGGAGCTAGACAGTGACACTATTCCTGCGACCTCGGTCAAACAGCTCTGTGAACGCCAGGACATTTCACCGACCGCCAGCAACAGGCGCCGGTACACACAGCGGATTCTCGAACCAGCTACCGGCTGTTACGTCCTTGGAGAGGCTGTCGAGCGCGATGAGCCAGCCGGCCCGCGGAATCAGGATCGTATCGTAATCCAGCGTGACAGGACGAGCGACCGGTTTATTATCTCCGACAAAGACGAGGAGCAACTCGCCACCTACTATCGGAACCGGAGCCTGCTCCTGGTTGTTGGTGGGCTGGCACTGAGCGCATTCTGTCTGTTCGTCTGGCTCCATACCGGTGACACGTACGGGTTCGGAGCGACCATCGCCGCAACAGTACTCGGGTTCGTGCTGTACGGGATATTCTACGCGCTCAAGCGTGCATACAGGTGGTTCAGACGCTAGAACAGCCCGCGCTATATGTTCCGAAAGACGCGAATCGTATCCCGCGAGGTTGGTTCACAGAGTAGCTGTGCAAACCCTCGCTCGGAGACAATCTCTTTCCAGTTGCGGTGATACAGCGGAAACTCCTCGTTGACGTAGCTCACGGTCGCCTCACCACGGCCGCGCTGTGGACTGTTTCCCTCGTTTTCGGCGGTGATCAGCAGATCTCCCGTGACTCGCCCAACGTCGTCGAACACCCAGTCGTCGTCGGGGTGGATATGCTGGAGTGTCTCTACCGAGTAGATGACATCGAACGCTTCGTCCTCGAACGCCGGGAGCAGTTCCTCGATTGCGCCAGTCTGGAAGCGACCCGTCTCGGCCAGGGTTGGATACTGCTCGGCCATCACCTCGAAGGATTCGTCGTTGATATCGATCCCGGTGAGATTGCTGAACCCTGCCGTGCGGAGCTGTTCGAGGTGACGACCGGAGCCACAGCCAATCTCCAGAATCGCGGCGTCGGTCGTCACATAGTGTGTGAGTACTTTGGTCAGCGTCTCGCTGACCTCGTTTGGACCGATCTGTGCGTAGTACTCGGGCGAGAATTCGCCGGAGCGATCTGCCCAGTCGTCGCGAACGTCCTCCGGTTCCATAGCTGTCTCCAGGGTCGTTTCCGGTATAAAAGACAGCATCCGCGTGTGAGTCTTGCTCCACCGTGGCTGTAATTGGTGACCGACGACGCCTCGATAGTTCTGAGACGGGATGGCGCTCGACGTCTCACACGTTCTGTCGACCAGCCTCGGTGTCGGCTGCCAGTTCGAGGATTGCAGCTGCGCCCGGCGGAAGCGCCTCCTGGTCTGTGTCGGGCGGCTCCGTGTGCTCACTGGCCAGCGTTTCGAGTTCGGTGATCGACAGCTCGTCGGTGAGTTCTGTACTGACCGAGACGTCGAAGCGACCGACCGTTCCCGTCTTCACGTAGTGATCGATGGCCGCGCGTCTCGCGACGTACCGTTCGAGCTGGTGTTCGAACTGCTGGCGCGGGTACAACTCGGCGGTGAGCAACAGCAGCGACAGCAGACTCTCCCCCAGTAGATCCCCTGGGTCGTCGCCGCCAGTGTCTGCACTGCGTGTTTTTTCTCCACCGGTTTCAACCGGTCCGGACGCTGCGATGAGATCGGCGAGCTCGTCCGTCGACATGAGCCGTAGATAGGCGAGATCCCGTAACGCGTGTTTCATCCGTCGGCGAAGCTGTGCTCGCTTGTACGCCTTCCCTCTCTCGGACAGCTCCGCGTCGAGGACTCCAGCAAGCAGCCGCCTGTCCCGGGGGTCGAATATTCCCCGATACCGATCGAACTCGTCGTCGATCTGTGGCCCCTCCTCAGCCATGTACCCCATAGTTGGCCCAGCAGAAAATAAGCGTAATTATGCTAGCAATTGTCATTATTGCGCGGGCCGACCGAACTGGGTTTTCTCCCGTTGTGCAACGCCACAGCGATGCTCCATCTCCTCTTTGTGGACTGTGGCGATAGACGTTGCCCCGTCCCGGGTCGGATGGAAGCCGATCTTCCCACAGTTCTCACAGATAATGTCGTACATCGTAGTTCGATCTGCGCATGAATAATTAGTAATAATACAGTTCCTACCGCCCGGTAGTGGCTGGCACAGTCCGTTTTCGCCGGTCGAACGGCTCACTCGGGAATGGATCCATCCGCTGGCTGTTCGACGCTCACCTGCAACTGCAGTCGCTGGTCTGCACTGTCGGCGGTTGGTGTCTCCGGTCGGTCACCCTCGTAGATGAGCACCTGGAGTTGAAGGGACTCACCGGTGAGCGTCGGCTCGAGTGGTTGTTGCTCGACGGTCTGGTCACCGTCTTCCAGGTCGACGCTGAACTCCTCAAGCTGCTCCCGGTCGGTGACAGTCCCATTGTCGTCTACCCGTTCTAAGAGCGTGACAGCGTCGTAGCTCGTCCGTTCGTTCTCGTGGTTTTCGATCCCTACAGACAGCGTGTGTGTCTCCCCGGTCGTCATGTTTGTCGGGAGCGCACTCGCATTGTCGCCCGAGTCATCGAGCAGATACGCCTCCGAGTAGGCCTCGCCGTCCGGTGGCACGGCGAGGGCGGCAACTGTCACGACAGCAAAGGCAAGGACAGCGAGGGTCAGAAACAGCCGCTGTCCGTTCGATCCCGAGACCGACAGGGTACTGGCTGGCAGGCCGGCTCGAACCGACACAGCAAGCTGTCGGCGGCGAATGGCGGCGACGGCCAGAATGCCGAGCGTGATCGTTGTCAGCCCGGCGACCGACGGACCGAGGCGGAGTGCTGTCTGTGTACTCAGACCCAGGCCGACGACCGCGATGAGGATCGGACTCACGACGAGGGCGAGTGCAATCCTGGCGGTGAACGTGGGTGGCTCTGCCGGCCGGATATCCGTCGTGCTGTGGCGCGGGCAACGCTCGGGGAACACTGCAGCGACGAACGCATAGCCCGGATATAGCAGCAAAAACGGCACTCCGAGTGGCCAGCGAGCCGCCTGGGGGAGTGCCGGCCACACCAACAGTATTGCAGTGCCGACCGTTAGCACGCCAACGGCAAACAGGTCCGCTATCCAGTGCTGTCCGGGTCTGTCGTCAATCTCGCGTGCCGGTTTCTCGTCGGTCATGCCCACTCACCCGAACACAGCGTCACCTGATCGTTCGTGTACAGGTGGTTCTCGCCGGTCGCACAGAGTGGCTCCGTGAGGAACTGGTTGCTCTGTCTCGGTGCTGCGACGCCGATTCCCTCGTAGACGGCTGTTGGCCCCTGGTGTTGGTACGTACGGGAGACGACCGGGCCACCCGGCTCGGGCTGGCCGTCTTCGAGCACCAGATCTGGTGAGTCGTACTCACCGACGCGGTCGTACAGCGACCGGTAGGGGTGATCAGTCCTGATCTCCTCGGTCGCTTCCGGTGGGTGGATCTCCGAAATCGTCTCGACTGCACCGATCTCTGATTCTGTGTACGCAAACCGCGGATACTCGTCTTCCAGGGCGGGGCTGTCGAGCGTTGCCTTTTCGGTCACTGCCATCCCGACAGGATAGCCAGCGGCGATCACGACGACGACCGCAAGCATCAGCCGGCGCGAGGCGTTCTGGGAGAGGTAGTACAATCCAACGGCACTGATGATCGCCATCGGTGCGTACATAAACGCCTGCCACCGTCCGGGCATGAACGTCCGAATACCAAACAGTGAGAGGCCGTAGACGACGAAGAACATCCCGCCGAAGGAGAACAGATAGGTGCGTTTGAGCTCTGTCGAGTCAGTCCGTCGCAACAGCATGATGCAGCCGACGACAGTCGTCGCAAGCAGGATGGCGAAGCCGAACCACTCGACGCTGGCGACGAGCTGTGCGTTGACGCCGGTCTGTTCTGCCTCTGCACCGCCTGCGCCGCCGCCGCTCGCACCCGAGCTTGCGAGGTTCAGAAAGCCTGCGTCGCCGACGACGGTGTCTTCGAGCACCTCGAGCATCCGCCACAGGAAGATATGCCCATCAGAGAACGGCGTGTTCGCCCACGAGAGCAGTGTGATGGTCGTACTCCCGACGAACACGCTGACCAGCCCGGCCGGCCGAAGCGTACTGGGTGTCTGCTGTCCAGTGCGTCTACTGAGCAGTGTCCACAGCGAAACCATGGCCGCGACACCGACCAGGAGCAACATAACGGCCGTCGACACCTGGTGTGTGAACACGACCGCGAGCGTAAACAGCGCCACGAGCCCGAGCAGACGCAGGTCGGCTCTGTAGTACAGCTTCGTCAGTGCATACAGCGCACCGAGGAAGAAGACGAGTCCAAGACTCGTCGGGATCGGATGGATACCCCAGCGGATGAACTGATCCGAGAAGGCAAACAGTGCGGTCCCAAACAGCGCCCACCGCGCGGGGAGCAACAGCCGGGCGGTCGTATAGACCAACAGTGACGCCAGCGCGAGCAACAGCCCGACGGAGAGAAACATTCCTGCCCGCGCGGAATCGAACACCAGCGCAGCCACTGCACCGGTGAGATGATAGATCGGTGCCATGACGTACTTGTTGTCGTCAATCGCGCGCAGGGACTCCTCTTCGACGATCCCACCGATCATCACCGGCACGTGCGACCAGATATCGACGCCGATGAAGCCAGGGGTTCCGAACAGCGCCCCGAACCGGAGGACAACGGAGGCGAGCAGGAGCTGGCAGAGAATGAATCCTGGCCGTAGCCTGCGGTCTTCGAGTAGCAGAATCTGTGCGAAAAGCGCTGTCCCGATCGCCCCAGCGAGCAGGTGCGTCGTCAGCGACCGACCGCCGGTGAGACGAACGAGCGCAACGAACGCAGCCAACCCAGCAAAGACGAATCCGGGCAGGTAGCCGGCGTAGGCCGTCTGATAGCTCAGCCGCGTCACCTGTTTGTTTTCGTGGCGTCGTGTGAGCAGATACACTGCACAGGCACTCGTTCCCGCAACCGGAATGACGACAAGCAGGATCTGCTCTGCGAACAGTCGGAGTGTGAGCAACAGGAGACAGCCGACGAGCCCGATGCGCGCGAGCGTAACATCACTCCCGTCACCCGTAACCAACCCAGCGAACGTTCCCTGATAGCTCATCTGGTCTCTCGCCTCAGTTCGACACACACCATTGTGCCCAACCGTCGATTCGACCACGCCTGGTCGGTGTTGGCAACTGTATCATCGGTAATAAGCTGTCCGTATATCCGGACCGCTGTATCCAAATGCGACATTACCAGAGAAAGTAGCTCGAACACTGTTTGTTATAGTCGTACTACTCCGCCTCAGAGATAGCCGAGTGATTCTAGCCGTTCCTCGATATCCTCGTGATCGGAATCAGGTGCTTCCTTCTCGACTGGTTGTTGTCTGTCGATCTCTGCCAGCAGCTGTTCCAGTACGAAGGCAACGTACCCGTCTACCGAGTCGAACTCGGTCTGGTGTATCCGCTCGGTGATCTGTCGCTCGATTCCTGCTGGGAGGTCGACTGTGGTACGTGATTTGTTTCGACTCATCTGATTCGTCTGGGTGGATTCACCTCGGCTCATCTGATTCGTCTGGGTGGATTCACGCTGACTCGTCTGGTTCGTCTGGTTGGGTTCGTTTCGACTCATCTGGTTTTGCTCGCTCGGCTTCTACGCAGACTCGTTTGACTGGCAGTGCTGGTTCGGCTCATACAGGCTCCGGCTTGCTCGGCTGTGTCGGTTGCTGGTCGATACCTGCGACTGCTTCGAGCTGGGACACGGCGTACTCGGTCACGTCGATTTTGTCTTCGAGGAGCTGTTTCCGGCGGCTCTCCCAGCGTTCCTGACGATCCGGCTGGGCAAGGAGTGTGTCGACGACATCGAGTGCCCGGTTCCCCTCGGCAACGGACCGAAGCAGCCCGTAGGACGCTTCGAGTTCGACGAAATTCGACATATCTCCCGCGCCGGCCGTCGACGAACACCTGACTGCCGGTGTCCCAAGCACTGCGGCCTCGGTCGCCATCGTCCCCGAGTCACCGACGTACAGATCCGCGACGGCGAGCAGATCGTGGCCGAGTTCGGGCGGGATCGATAGCTCGTACTCCGCGAAGGCAGGGGGGAGGGGCTGTTCGCTCGTGATGTACACCTCGCCGTGTTCGGAAAGCATCGAGACGAGTGCTTCTTTCTCCCAGTCTGTAAAGCCGTGCTCGCCGATGTCGTGGTGTGCTTGCCAGCCGGCGAACCGACAACAGAACAGCTGATCATCGGGATCGATTCCGTGCGCGCGCAGGCGCTCGCAATCAGGCTCGAACCGCTCTGGGTGGAGGTAGGCAAGCTCGTGATACCCCTCATACCGGCGGTGCTCGCCACGAACCGTTCCCTGAAACGATGCCGGCGTGCAGACGACATCCAGAAACGGGCTGGTCAGCAGCCGCGCCGCCGTCGATGGTGTATCAGTGAACGCCACACTTTTCGCACCGACGAGCGGTGCGACGTGTGAGATCTCGATCCCGCCGATCGACGTCATCACGTCCGGCTGAAACTGCCAGGCTTCCCGGCACAGTCGGCTTTCGTACACTGCCTGTGTGAGAACTGTACCGCTTGTACCGTCGCGTTCGCCTGCGAGCACCGTGTGTGGAATCTCGAAGGCCGCGAGCAACTCTGCAGTCATCTCCTTGTCACGGACACAGACCCGGACGCTGTGGCCTCGCTCACGAAGCCCTTCGATTATCGGCCGGTAGAAGTGCGCCTGGGCCGGGTGGTGGATACTCACCAGGTAGGTTACCGCGGAATCGCTCACACCGACTGCACCTCCATCCGCCGATCGAAGACACTTGCTTCGATCTCCTCGACGACCGACAGCGCCTGCAGGGCATCATCGGCGGTGACGACGGGCTCCTCGCCGGTCCGGACTGCCTCGACGAACGCCTCTAGCTCACCTTTCAGCGGCTCGCCGTTTTCGACGATCGGTCGCTCGACGACGCTTTCGTGGCGATAGCGAATGTCGCCGTCGGTCTCGACGTACTCCGGCAGCGACCGCCGGTGAATCTCGACCGACTGGTCGATGAAATCGACGTTGACCCGACACGAGGCTGCTGTCACCGAGAGCTCTCTGATTTTCTGCTGGGTTCGTCTGCTTGCAGTCAGCGAGGCGACGCTTTGATCGTCGAACTGGAACTGCACGTTTGCGTGCTGTTCATCGCGTGCCGTCGCCGAAATTGACTGGATCTCCGCGTCGACGAGCGACAGCAGAATGTCGATATCGTGGATCATCAGGTCCATGACGACGCTATCCTCGCCGTCCCGATCGACGGGCGGCCCCAGTCGTTTGATATCGACACCGACGACATCCAGCTCGGGCGCGATCTCGGCGAGCACCCGCGTCGCCGGGTTGAACCGCTCGATGTGGCCGACCTGGAGCGTTAGATCCCGCTTTTCGGCTAGCCTGGCGAGTTCGCGGCCGCGTTCGATCTCCTCGACGAACGGTTTCTCGACCAGGACGTGTGTTCCCGCCTCCAGCGACCGACGGACTGTCTTGTAGTGATACGCCGTCGGTACGGCGATGGAGACGACGTCGGCGACGGCGAGTAGCTCGTCCATCGATCGTGCGCTGGTCTCGTACTCGGCGGCGACCGACTCCGCCTGCGCGCGGTCGACGTCTTGTACGCCGACGAGTGAGACACCCGGGAGTTCACTGTACACGCGCGCGTGGTGTCGTCCCATCGTACCGACCCCAATTACACCGGCTGCAACCGGGCTCGGTGTCGTTCCGTTCTCTCCGACCGTCATCGTTCTCCGTCCCGGCAGGCAAGACGCCGACGAGACACCTCGAAATAGTCACTTATTGTGCGGTTCGGTTCGGAAAGTAGCACTTGTGATTGCACGGCAGCAAATAACCCACAAATACTCATTGTTATACAGATGCTTGCGTATCCGACAGAATGAGATAGCAACCACCTACCGTTGGGGCGATTGTGGTATTCGTCTACTACGTCCAGGTACAGACTGTTTACCTTCCGTTTTAATCGGTGAATCCGAGACGGTATGCAGCGTGATAATTGGTACTCTGTGTTGTGGTTTTCCGTCACACACGGCGTCTGCTTCGACGGATATTTATATACAACCCCCATCGGATGTTATGTACGCAGCAGACGACGGATGTCGGGACGTGCCCGCCATCGTCGCTACTCTAGACGAGGTTTCCTCGTCGATGATGATACACTGTGAAGAGGTCGTCGTGGCCTCGCCGGTTTCCCCGGGTCGCCGTGGAAACCACAAAGATGAGGATTCCACCCCTGCGGTCATGCCGTCAAGATGGGATCTGATGTGAGCCTTGATAGTTCGGTGAATCTATCACCGACTAACGGACAGAGACATAGCGTGTCTCCGCCAGCCCTCTGAGTATATCAGAGATACATTCCGGTTGATCCTGCCGGAGGCCATTGCTATCGGAGTCCGATTTAGCCATGCTAGTTGTACGAGTTTAGACTCGTAGCATATAGCTCAGTAACACGTGGCCAAACTACCCTACAGACCGCAATAACCTCGGGAAACTGAGGCTAATCGCGGATACGGCTCTCGCGGTGGAACACCCGAGAGCTGGAAATGCTCAGGCGCTGTAGGATGTGGCTGCGGCCGATTAGGTAGACGGTGGGGTAACGGCCCACCGTGCCAGTAATCGGTATGGGTCGTGAGAGCGAGAACCCAGAGACGGTATCTGAGACAAGATGCCGGGCCCTACGGGGCGCAGCAGGCGCGAAACCTTTACACTGCACGCCAGTGCGATAAGGGGACTCCGAGTGCGAGGGCATATAGTCCTCGCTTTTGTACACCGTAGGGTGGTGTACGAATAAGAACTGGGCAAGACCGGTGCCAGCCGCCGCGGTAATACCGGCAGTTCGAGTGATGGCCGATTTTATTGGGCCTAAAGCGTTCGTAGCTGGCCAGTCAAGTCT
>LKMJ01000636.1_pt1 | contig 27907 bp, 21 predicted proteins | sample 643391 | NCBI WGS metagenome assembly LKMJ01 (sample SAMN04112250, study PRJNA286221) | soda lake metagenome | biome: soda lake; feature: Kulunda Steppe; material: water; isolation source: sample PL-Br10 brine of Picturesque Lake | place: Russia: Kulunda steppe | collected 2010-07 | reverse complement strand
TGTGCCCGGTGGGGGGCGCGGTGGTGTGCCCGGTGGGGGGCGCGGTGGTGCCTGCGGTGGTGCCCGCGGTGGTGCGGCGGAAGCGGTAGTGGCGCGCCTCGGTGTCGCGGTTGCCCTGTGCGGTGAAGGCGTCGGCGAGCCACTCCAGCTCGATGGCCGCCTGGCCCTCGTAGCTGATGGTCTGTCGGATACCCAGCAGCGCGCTGACCGCGTCGAACAACCGGCCCGCGGAGGAGGTCGGGACACAGGCGAGGTCGCGCTCGAGCTGCTGGCGGAGCAGACGTCGCTGTGCACCGGTCAACGCCGCCACGCAGGGCAGGCCTTCGTCCCAGTCGAGCCCGGCTGCCCACAGCTGGGCCAGCGCCATCCTGGCGGGGTTGGTGACCGCGGAGTCGCCGCCGGGCAGCGGCACCGTCGACAGGTGGGCGGCGCGCGTGGCCGTGGCCTGGTCGGCCAGCAGCAGCTCCCCACCCCACACCGTGTGGTCCTCGCCGTAGCCGGTGCCATCGAAGGCGGCGACCAGCACCACCTCGTCGGGCGGTAGACCGTGCTCGGCCAGCAGCGCTGCGGCGTGGGCGTGGTGGTGCTGGACCGGTTCGAGCCGGGCGCGGTGGTGGGTGCGCGCCCAGGCGTGGGTGGCGTAACCAGGGTGCGGATCCACCGCGACGTGGAGCGGCGTGATCTGGAAGAACGTGGTGAGTTGCTCGACGGCGCGCTCGAAGGCCTCCAGGGTCTCCAGTGCACCCAGGTCCCCGATGTGCTGGCTGAGCCACGCCTGGTGGCCCGCACCGACGCCGACGGTGTTCTTCAGCTCCGCCCCCACCGCCAGGGTCGGCGGGGCGTGGCTCGGCAGCGCCAGGGGCAGGGGCGCGTCCCCGCGGGAGCGCCGGATCGGCACCACCTCGCCGTCGATGACGCGCACGACGCCGTCGTCACAGGGCACGTGGATCGGCCGGTCGTGGGTGAGGAACCCGTCGACCATCGGTGCCAGCCGCGCACGGGCGTCGGCGTCGTCGAAGCAGATCGGCTCGCCGGCGACGTTGCCGCTGGTCATCACCAGCACCGCCGGCATGTCGACATCCGCGTCGCTGCTGGTGGCAAGCAGCAGATCGTGCAGCGGGGTGGCGGGCAGCATCACGCCGAGCCAGGGGTTGCCCGGCGCCACCTCATCGGCCACGACGGGCACTGCCGGTGCGCTGCGCGATGCGGAGCGCGGCTCCGTCGGGTCCGGGAGCTTCGAGGTGGCCGACGCCCGCCGCCGGGCCAGCACCACGGGTCGCTGAGGGGAGGTCAGGGCGGCGAGCTCCGCCGGTTGTAGATGGGTGATGGCACGCGCCGCCTCGACGTCGGCGACCATCACGGCGAAGGGTTTGTCAGGCCGCTGCTTGCGCTCACGCAGCCGTGCGACGGCAGCGGCGGAGGTCGCATCACAGGCGAGGTGGAAGCCGCCCACCCCCTTCACGGCGATGGTCCCGCCCGCGGCCAGGGTCCGCTGCGCTGCCAGCAATGCCGGCTCCGTACCCGCCGCTGCAGCGTCCGCGCCCGACGAGCGCTCACCGGTGCCGGACTGCCCCAGCTCGGGGAGGCCGGCGCCCCCGCGCAGCCGCGTGACAGCGAGGGGGACGCCCTCGCGCTCGCGGCGATGGACCGCCTCGTACCGCAGGGTCGGTCCGCAGTCCGGGCAGGCGATCGGCTGAGCGTGGAAGCGTCGGTCCGTTGGGTCGTGGTACTCGACCTCGCACGGTGGGCACATCGCGAAGGTGGCCATCGTGGTGCTCGGCCGGTCGTAGGGCAGGGACCTGGTGATGGTGAACCGGGGACCACAGTCGGTGCAGGTGATGAAGGGGTGTCGGTACCGGCGGTCAGCGGGGTCGCACAGCTCCGCCCGGCAGGCCTCGCAGATGCCGACGTCCGGTGGCACCAGGGTCGTGACCGGACCCCCGGAGGGGCTCGCGACGATGTGGAAGCCCGGTTGGTCAGCCGCCACCCCGGCGGCGGACGGTGGGAGCGGGCTGACCTCGACCTCGACGGCCGGTGGGAGCGGGGTGACCTCGACCTCGACGGCCGGTGGGAGCGGGGTGACCTCGACCTCGACGGACGGTGGGAGCGGGGTGACCTCGACCTCGGCGACGCGGGACAGGGGCGGCGCGTCCCTGCGCAGGCGCTGGACGAAGCGCTGCACCGCGGCGTCGTCTCCCTCCACCTCGATGAACACCCCGGCCGCGTCGTTACCGACGTGTCCGTCCAACGCCAACTCGCGGGCCAGTCGGTGGACGAAGGGACGGAAACCCACACCCTGCACCACACCCGTGACACGCACCCCGATCCGGGTCCGTGTCGACGCCATCCTGCCTCCGATCGGTAACCCTCAGCGCTGCGTGGCCTCGGCATCGGCGTCGGCATCGGCGGTGCCGCTGTCGCGTCAGCCGGAGGGGGTGCGGTCTGCCCCGGCGGAGAGTGCGCGGGTTGGGGGTGCGCGGGTGGGGGGTGCGGGTGGGGGGTGCGCGGGTGGGTGTCAGTGTCGCTCGGCTGCGGCGTGGCCCGGGCGCGGGTCGCAGTGTCGCCCGGACGCAGGTGTTCAGACAAGGCCCGAGGTCCCTGAACCCCTGCCCCAACGGCCTCATCGTCCCGCGGCACCCGGCGGCCCGCGGCACCCACCGACCCGAAGCCAGGATCCGGCCATATGTGGCCGAGGAATGGCACCGACTCGGCTCGATGGACGGACCGATGTCAGAATCCGGCCATCCACGGCCGGATATGGGCACCAACTCCGCTTCGTGGGCGGACCGGAGCATCCCACCGGGAAGCGATGGTCGCCCCATAGCAACGACCCCCGGCACCCGGCGGCCCGCGGCACCCGCGGCACCCGGCGGCCCGCGGCACCCGGCGGCCCGCGGCACCCACCGACCCGATGCCAGGATCCGGCCACCTCTGGCCGAAAGATGGCATCAACCCAACTTCATGGTCCAATCGCTGCCAGTTTCCGGCCACCTATGGCCGGATGTTGACATCACACGCGATGTGGGAGCTCTTCGACCCGCACTCCCGGCCTCCACCGACCGGCCCACCGACCTGCGGAACCGCGGCGCCCAACGACCTGCGGAACCGCGGCGCCCAACGACCAGGAAGGTGAGGTCGGGTGGAGGCGTCCGCTGTCACCGCGGGCACCCGACGGAGTCTGGATCACTCCACCACGATGGTCGCGGTGACACCGACATACGCCTCGCAGCCCGAGCCCTGGAAGCAGCCGAACTCCCACGCCCCGCGGAGCGCCTCCGGCACCTGTAGCTCCACCTCGACGGTGGCACCGGGCTCCACGCTGATCGTCGTCGGCCGCGCCGGGTCAGCAGGCTGTACGAGCGCGTTCGCTGGGCTGGTGTCCACCGTGCTCTCTGAGAGCAGATCCTCACCGAACCCGATGATCCGGCCCGCCTGCACGACCGGCTCACGCCCAACGGCGAGGTTGTGGGCGAACCCACTGGTGTTGGACAGCACGAGCGTCACGGTCTCTTCAGAGGTGATGGTGATGCGCTCCGGTGAGATCTCGTAGCCGGCGAGCTCGACGTCGATGCGATCGGAGCGGGTCAGCAGGGAACCGAAGCCGTCACCGCTGGCCACCGTGAGCGCGACCGCTCCACCGAGCAGCAACGCGACGATGAGGCCGAGCATGACGGAACGGGAGTTCGTGGTGGCGGTGGTCGGCATGTGCATCAACCCCTTCCCGATCATCGCGGCCGTGAGCCGATCAGTGCACATCGACGCAGCACGCACCGCAGGTAGAGGAGTACTCCCATCCTGAACCCGCGCGCGTCGGGCATGCCAGGGTCAATGGGACCCCTTCGGCACGACGGCGACGTGACCGCACACAGGTTCCGCGGCACAGCGAACGGCGAGCTACAGCCTGCACAGCCCGCAGCGCGGCAAAGAGCTGATGACGCACCCAACAGCGCGTCGAACAACGAACGGCGGCAGGCGGCACAACCGGCCGTACCCCGACTGCCTTCCAGGATCCGACGGCCAGCCCAGCTCCACTACAGACGGCAGACGCAGCAGCCCGCGGATGCCTGGTGGCAACCCGCGGGCCGATGAGGAAGCTGCGCTGGCCGTGTGAAGGACCGGCGGTGGGTCAGTCGCTGCCGACGAGTTCGTCCTGCTCCGCGGTCTCTCCCGACCCACGGTCGGTGAAGGCGAGCACGAGCATGGCGACCACGATCGCGGCGATGGCCAGCAGCACCCAGGTCGGGAGGTAGTAGGTGAACCGGGTCTCCACACCGGAGAACCGCACGATGGACTCGTACCCGGAGGGCACACCGGCCACATCACCACCGATGGAGTTGACCACGATGTTCCAGTGCAGCCCCGCCAGGGTCAGGAAGCTCGCGAGGCCTGCCGTGAGATCGTTGTTCCAGATCCGCGGACCGATGCGGTGCCGCAGGTACAGGAAGAGACCATAGGTCAGGATCAGCAGGATGCCGGAGGTGATCTTGTTCCGGATCACGGGACTGTTGAGCGACGACTCCAGGGAGTGGATCGAGAAGCCGGTGACCATGCCGGCAACGCTGACCACGGTCCCGATCCAGATGGCGAACAGCGCAGCCTGGTCAGCGGCAGGTGCCAGGTAGCGGAACCTGGCCAGAACACTGAAGCGCAGCGCGAACAGCGCGACCGCGGCGAAGGTGCCGAACATCAGCGTGCCGGTGAGGACGTGGACGACGATCGAGTGGAAGGCCGGGTTCATGCGTGCTGCTCCTCTGCCCGCAGGGCATCGTCGGACACGATCGACGCAGCACCGGTGCGCTGTCGCCCATACCGCTGGGCCAGCCGTAGGAAGGCCACGACCGAGCCGAGGATGAACACGATCCACACCAGCGTCGTCCACAGCCACTGGGAGATGATCTGGTCCCGGAACTCCGACTCCAGGGCGTAGAAGGCCATCTTGGCTTCGTCGTGTGCGTCATAGAAGGAGGCGTTCGACTCGATCGCCTCAGCACCGGAGTGCGACTGCCGGTCGGAGAGGTAGTCCCAGGCGATGACACCCGGGTAGAACAGCTCCACCGTGGTGGGCTCGATCATGTTCCAGTCGGGTCCGTCACCGGAGAAGCGCATGGCCTCCACGTCGGCTGAACGGCCGAGCCCAAGGGTCACCGGCATGCCGACGTAGTGCCAGCGTCCAGCGGTTGCACCGGCGTGGACGGCCGGTGCCAGGTCGTAGCGGCCGAACTCCTCGAGGACCTTGTCGTCCTCCGGGGAACCGGTGTCCAGGGCGCGGCGCAACTCGACGGTCCAGCGGCCGTTGTCGATGTTCGCCTGGGAGAAGATCGCCGCGCGAGACCCTTCGGGCTCGGTCAGGAAGCGGCGCGGGATGGCGTCGCCTTCCTGCCAGTCATGGTCCGGGTCGAAGGGGACAGCGTTGTCCTCCGACAGGTAGTACGGGTCGTCCAGTGTGTAGTCGAGGGACTGGATCCGGTCCCACGACATCGCGTACTGCCCGGTCTGCTCCGGATCGAACATCCACTCCGGCTGCTCGAGATCACCATCGAAGTTGGTGCTCGCGGCGCCCTCGCCATCGTCGCTGCGGCGACGGTCGAAGACGAACTGGTCGTCGCTCCACCCGATCGGGTTCGAGCGGTGGGACCGCCAGTGCCACAGGTCCAGGAAGTAGCCGGCCTGTCGGAGCCCGTCGAGCTCGTCGTCGTCGCGCAGGGTCCGCCAGTCGGAGGGGTCCTCCATCGTGTCGGGGAGCATCTTGCGCAGATCGTCCTGCCCGATGGCCGCCTCGCTCTCTTCCTCGTCGACGTCCTCGGGGCTCATCATCCTCGTGAAGGAGTAGACGGTCATGAACCCGCCGTAGTGCTCGAACCCGTCGATCGATCCGTCGTCGAGGAGGAAGGTCATCCGGTCCTCGTTGAGGGGGAAGGCGGAACCGTCAGCCTCGCCGCCGTACACGACCCACTCACCACCCTCGTAGACGAGGTAGTCGTGGTAGAGGCTGGGCGCATCCGTCGGCCAGGAGAAGCGCATGACGATGTCGTCATCGTCGTAGGCCGCCTGGATATCGAGGTCGAGCAGCAACTCGTCCGGCTCGGGCTGCACGGTGCCGTACGGGCCGGTCGGTCCGTTGCGTACCCCTTGGGATGCGAACGCCAGCGAGAGCACGGTGACCACCACGACCCCTGCCACGACCGCCATGAGCCTCGGGTTCAACTGCATCAGTAGACCAGTCTCCGTTGGGGCCACACGGCCCTCGGACGCTCCCTCGTCACGCTCCCCCAGCGCGTTCCTCCCACTGGGGTTGGGAACCTAGCTTTTGGGCTTTGCTGTGCAAAGCGATCGTCACGATCCACGCTGTGCAGGGCGGCAACGTCGAGCGCCATCACCCTTCGGCGAGCCGGCCATCCACCAACTGCAGCGTCCGGTCGGCGACCGCCGCCGCAGCCGCGTCATGGGTCACCAGCACCCCGGCCCGCCCCTGCTGTCGGGTGTGCTCGGCCAGCAACGCGACCACCGCCCGGCCGCGCTCTGCATCGAGGTTGGCGGTCGGCTCATCGGCGAGCAGGACCACGGGGTCGTTGAGCAGTGCCCGTGCCAGAGCGACGCGCTGGAGCTCGCCACCGGACAGGCTCCCCGGTCGGTGCCCGACGCGGGCACCCAGTTCGAGGAGTCCCAGGAGGTAGCCGGCTCGCTCCCGCGCCGCGTCATCGGGCATCCCTACGATCTGCCCCGGCAGCGCGACGTTCTCCTCCACCGTCAGGAAGGGCACGAGCGCGGGACGCTGGAAGACGAACCCGATGCGTACGGCGCGGAGCCTGCTACGGCCACGCTCGTCGAGCGCGCTCGGATCCACACCGTCGATGCGCACGGTGCCGGACGTCGGCGTCGACAACGCCCCGAGCATCGCGAGCAGGGTCGACTTGCCCGATCCCGACGGGCCAACGATCGCGAGCAGCTCACCGCGGTCAACCGCGAGGGACACCGCGTCAATGGCCGTCACGGCGAGCTCTCCCTCACCTACGACCCTACGGAGCCGCTCCGCGACCACCACCGGTGATCCGGCTGGAGCGTGCACACCATCGTCGCCCGTCGCGGGCTGCCGGTTCACCATGGTTCTCCCAACGCTGCAGCGGGATCGGTCCTGCGGACACGGCGCACCCCCGCGACACCTCCGATCGCAACGGCGATACCGACCAGTGCCGTCACCAACACCAGGGTCACGGGCCGGGCGGCGAGCGGCACCGCGGATGGGATCGCCGCTGCCAACGTCGCCGTCACCACCGCCCCGGCACCCGACGCCAGCAGCCACGTGAGGGCGAGCCGCACCGCCAGGGTCCCGGCGAGCACCCCCGGCCCTGCGCCGATGGCACGCAGCTCCGCGCTGCGGGCCCGTTCCCGATCCACCTGCAGCAGCGACAGCCCGACGGCGATGACCCCCACGACCCCGATCGCGAGTGCGACCAGACCCCCGAAGGTCGTGCGGATCGCAGCGACCCCGGGGACGGCGGCGATCGCCTCCCGTGGAGGGACGACCTCCACCTCGAGGTCCTCCTCGAGCAGGTCGGCCACGATGTCCGGCGCCACCTCCGCCGGATCACGCCCGACCTGAACCTCCACGAGGCCGATGCCGACCAGGGCTTCGGCGTAACCGCGCTCGGGGAAGGCGCGCGCGCCGGTCCGGGCCCACACCTCCGGCGGCACCCACACCGTCGGTTGTTGGAGGAACATGGCTTCAGCGATGATCCCCACCACCTCGACGTCGAGGGAGCCCCCGAGGGTGATCCGGTCACCCACCTCGATACCGGTGCGGTGCAGCGCCGCATCGATCGCCGCGATGTTCGGCTCGCCATCGGTGGGCACGCGTCCCTGCAGGACACGGGCCGGCTCCGCGGGCGTGCGTGCGTTGAACCCGACCAGTGTGGCCCGCTGCTGGTCACCAGCGTGGGTCACCGTGGTTGGTACCACGGAGAGGACGCCCACCTCGTGGACGCCGTCCACGAAGCCGGCCCCGATGGTTGCCGGACGCGGGATCCGGCTGCGCAGCACCTGCTGGCGCGCCTCCACGTTGAACAGCACCAGGTCGGCCTCGACGGCGCGCAGCACCCCGGTGCTCCGCCGATCGAGGGTGTCCACCAGAGCGGCCAGGACCATCGCCAGTGTCACCACCACCATCAACGTCAGCGCGGGCCGCAGCACCCGGGCGGGTGTGCGTCGCAGCTCGAGCCAGACCAGCCGGGTTGCGAGGCTCATGCGGGAGCCCGCAGCACATCGGCCGGGTCGATGGTGCGCAGCGCCCGCAGGCCACGCCGGGCAGCCAGCGCCGCCGCAACCCAGGTCGCGAGCGTGACGGTGACCAGTGTGCGGACATCCAGGGCGACCGGGATCCCGGGAGGGCTGAACAGCTGCGCGAGACCGACGAGCCCTGCGGCCACCAGCGCACCCAGGAGTACCAGCAGCGTGACCCTGAGCTGGTGCGCCCGGACGAGGAGTCCAGGGCTCGCACCGATGGCCCGCAGGGTGGCCAAGGTGCGCAACTCCTGTTCCACCTGCAACCGCGTGAACGCGGCGCTCACGGTGGCGACGGCGACGAGCGCCACGAGTGCCGCGGTGCCGAAGCTGGATCTGAGGCCAGCGATACCGGGGAGCTGTGCCGCGAGACTGGCCGGTTCCGCGGCAACGAGCATCGGTGCCACGTCCGAGATCGCAGCAGCCACCTCCTGCGGGTCGACACCCGGCTCCAGCGCTACGGCGAGCGCGGTGGGCGACACCTCGTCGCTGTCGGGGTGCAACCCATCGACGATCTCGACCCAGTGGGAGTAGGTGACCGTGATGGTGGGGATGCTGGCGAACCGTCGGCCGTCGGTGAGGCCCACGATCTGCACGCTGGTGGGCAGGTCAACGATCGCCACTGTGGCTTGGGGGACCGCCCCCAGATGACGATCGGCGGCATCCACGACGGCTTCGCCTCGCGCGGTTGCAGGCGCGCCCTGCATGATCGGCGCTGCAGCCGGGCTCCCCGGATCGATGCCCCACAAGGACGCATCGACGAGCCGACCACCGTCGATGCGCACCCCGACACGGACTTCACCCACCGGCGCGATCCGTGCGACCCCGTCGACGGCGGCGACGTCATCGAGCCGTTCGGGCTCGACACGGCTGGCCGACAAGGCGCCCTGGGCACCGGCAGCTAGCACCCACAGGTCGGCATCGTTGGCGGCCAACACGCCGGACAGGCCGCGGACCTGCGCGTCACCGACCACCCCGAACACCACGACCAGGGAGATCAACGCTCCCACGACGCCCGCGATACCGGTGGAGGCCGACGGAGCTTGCCGGAGCTGGCCCAGCGCCAGGGTCGTCACCATGCCCAACGCCAGCCTCCCGGTCCGTCGACGCTGCAACCGATAGCCGCCGCTACAGCCCCCGGGCAGTGACGTGGAGGTGACCCGCGTCTCCACCCATCACGAACCGCCGTGGGCCAAGAAGGACTTGAACCTTCGACCTCACCCTTATCAGGGGTGCGCTCTAACCAAGCTGAGCTATTGGCCCGTGCGCGCAGCAACGACGCTCACGTCACTGCGGTGCGCGACGGCGCAGCGTAGCGACAGGGCTGCACGCAGGCGAACCCGCTCCCAGGCCACAACGCGACGATGGCCAGTGCACAGCAACCTCGACACCGACCTGGCCCACCCGCGGCTCTCACTGATCGCGCTCGAACAACGGCTCCGCGCTGTCGCGAGGCTTGCCGGAGGTGCGGCCCGCGGCCTGGCTCGAGGTCTGTCCGGGAGTCTGGGCGCGGGGCTGTGCTGATGGCTGACGGCCGCTGCCACGCGTGCTGGGACCAGCAGGGCCGACATCCCCACTGCCCCAGCCACCGGGTGCAGCGGCTGCCCCGGCGGACCCTGGCTCGCGTACGCCGGTGTCACCGGCCGGGCCGTCATCGACCGCGCCGATCACCAAGCCCCCGGTCAGGTCGGCGATCAAGTTGTACAGGAACGCCATGAAGACCAGGACTGCGGTCTGCACGACCACCCACATCCCACCGAGCAACGCAAGCACCTGGAACAGGTTGCCGGGGTTGACCCCGCAGGTGGTGAACCCGACGTCAAGGGCGATCTCGCAGGCCTGATCAACCAGTTGCAGCCGGTCAACGATGAACCAGATGACGCCTGCCACCAGCAGGAAGACCACGAACAGCACGAGGTTGAAGAACACGCCGAACTTCAGCACCGACCAGGGGTCGAGGCGTTTGATGGCGAGATGACGACGAGCCACGTGTTCCTCCCGGGACGGGCGCAGGCTACCGGGACGTCACCGTGACGGGCGTGCCGACCGTCGAGGCGCCACGACAGCCACGACAGACCAGGCCGACACACCCACCATCAGCGGTGTCGCACACGGGAGAAGGGTCGTCATCGCAGGTCACCGTTGCGTGCCCTCCATCGTGCCCAGCAACATCCCGTCAGGGCTGTAGAGGAAGCACACCACCTCACGGTCACCGTCCTCCCACCCCGAAGCGCTGGGTTGGAGGGCACCGACCAGCAGCTGTGACGCGGCGTACTCGACCCCGACATGGTCGTCGAACCGATCCACGCACCCCTCGAAGGCCTCCTCCTGCAGCACGGCAGGACCCGGGTAGTCGTCGCGCGCAACATCGAAAGCGGCGAACACCTCGTTGTCATGGGGTTCGTCACAGGGCACCACCGGGACCTCGACGATGTCCTCGACCTCGCCGGGATCATCGAAGCAGTCGCCCTCATCCAGGGTGAACACGGAACCCTCCGCCGGACCGCACGCCACCACCGTGGCGCAGGCAGCGCCGAGCGCCCACCAGCGCAGCGCACCGCCGAAACGCGCCGTGCCACGCCAGGTGTTGGATCGCCGCACGATCACGACGGGTCTCCGTCTGCCGGCAGGTCGGCATCCTCCTCGTCCTCGACCACCAGCGCCACGCCGACGACCATGGCGCCGTCGCCGGGGCGCATCAACGACACACCCTGCGCGGGGCGTTGCATCGGCCGGACATCGATCAGGGCCGTACGGATCAGGGTGCCGGTGTCGCTGACCATCAGGATCTCCGCATCGAGGGGCACCACGAGGGCACCGGCGAGCCGACCGCGCGCCTCGGTGAGCGTGATCGTCTTGACGCCCTGGCCACCCCGCTTGTGGCGCGGATATCCCTCGTCGTGCTCCGGGTCGTCGATGGGCGTGCGCTTGCCGTAACCCTGCTCGGTCACCACCAGCAGGTAGTGGTCGGAACCACCCTCAGCCGGGATCGGCGACATACCGAGGACGTGGTCGTCCGCGGCTTTGAAGCGCATCCCGCGGACCCCCGCAGCGGTGCGACCCATCGGTCGGGCGTCGGTCTCCGCGAAGCGGATCGCCTGCCCGCCACGCGAGACCATCATGATGTCCTGGGCACCGTCGGTGACCGCGACACCGATCAGCTCATCGTCGTCCTTGAGGTTGATGGCGATGAGCACCGAGCGCGGTGAATCGAAGTCATCGAGCCGGGTGCGCTTGACGGTGCCGTTGCGGGTGGCGAAGAACAGGTAGCGATCGTCGCGGAACTCCTGCAGCGCCCGGATCGCGGTGACCGTCTCCCCCTGCTCGAGGGCGAGCCCGGGCACGTTGGCGACGTAGACGCCCTTGGCGGCCCGGGACTTCTCCGGCACCTGGTAGGCCTTGATCCGGTAGACGCGGCCCTGGTTGGTGAACACGAGCAGGTGGTCATGGGTGGAGCACGTCAGCAGGGAGGAGACGATGTCGTCCTCCTTCATGTCCGTACCCCGCACACCGCGACCGCCACGGCGCTGGGTCCGGAAGGCGTCCACAGGGGTGCGCTTGATGTAGCCGGCGCGGGTGAGGGTGACGACCACGTCACTGACCGGGATCAGATCCTCCACGGTCATGGCGCCATCGTCCGGCACGATGTGGCTGCGGCGCTCATCGGCGTAGCGGTTGCGGATCTCCTTCAGCTCATCGGTGATGATCGCGCGGACCCGGCCGGGATCGGCCAGGATCGCCTGCAGTTCCGCGATCAGCGTCTGCAGTTCGTCGTACTCGTCCTGGATGCGCTGCCGCTCGAGCTGGGCGAGGCGACGCAGCTGCATGTCGAGGATGGCCTGGGCCTGGATCTCCGAGAGCGCGAACCGGGCCATCAGCTCGCCCTTGGCGGTGTCGGCTGACGCGCTGGCACGGATGAGGGTGATGATCTCATCGATGTGGTCGAGGGCGATCAGCAGTCCGGCCAGGACGTGGGCCCGGTCCTCGGCCTTGCGGAGCCGGTAGCGGGTGCGACGGGTGATGACATCGACCTGGTGCGCGATGTAGTGGGTGAGCGCCTGGTCCAGGGTCAGGGTGCGGGGGATGCCATCCACCAGGGCCAGGAGGTTCACCCCGAAGGTGTCCTGGAGCTGGGTGTGCTTGTAGAGCTGGTTGAGCACCACCTGGGCGTTCGCATCCCGCTTGAGGTCGATGACCACGCGCATGCCCTCACGCGACGACTCATCACGCAGGTCCGCGATGCCGGTGATCACCTTGGAGTTGACCAGCTCCGCGATCTTCTTCAGCAGGTTGGCCTTGTTGACCATGTAGGGGATCTCAGTGACCACGATCCGTTCACGGTCGCGACCCCGTTCGGGCTCCTCGATGGTGCACACCGCGCGGACCTTGATGGAGCCGCGACCCGTCGTGTACGCCTCATAGGCACCCGCGTTGCCGAGGATCAGCCCACCGGTGGGGAAGTCCGGGCCCGGGATGTAGCGCATCAGGTCGATGGCGGTGAGCTGCGGGTCCTCGATCAGGGCGATGGTGGCGTCGATCAACTCGCCGAGGTTGTGGGGCGGGATGTTGGTGGCCATGCCCACCGCGATCCCCGTGGCACCGTTGGCGAGCAGGTTCGGGAAGCGCGCCGGCAGGACGACCGGCTCCTCCTCGTAACCGTCGTAGTTGTCGATGAAGTCGACGGTCTCCTCGTCTATGTCGCGCAGCATCTCCATCGCGAGCCGCGACAGCCGCGACTCCGTGTACCGCATGGCAGCCGCGGGGTCGCCGTCCACGGAACCGAAGTTGCCGTGGCCGTCGATCAGCTCGTAGCGGATCGAGAAGTCCTGGCCCATGCGCACCAGGGCGTCGTAGATCGCGGAGTCACCGTGAGGGTGGTACTTCTTCATCACATCGCCCACGGCGGAGGCGCACTTGCGGTAGGGACGGTCAGGCCGCAGACCCGTCTCGTCCATGGAGAACAGGATGCGACGGTGGACGGGCTTGAGCCCGTCACGCACATCGGGCAGGGCACGGCCCACGATCACGCTCATGGCGTAGTCGAGGTAGCTGGTGCGCATCTCGTCCTGGATCACCACCGGCTCGACCCTGGCGGCCAGCACACCGCCGGTCTCATCGACCGGGGTGCCGTCCTCGCCGCGCACCACGGGGTCGCCAGGTGTTGCCTCGCGTGTCCCGCCAGCGACAGGGGTGCCAGCCTCGCCAGGGGTGCCGACCTGGTCGGGGGTAGCCGGCTGGTCAGGGCCCGCGCTGTCGTGGGGGTCACCGCCCTGGTTCGGCGTACCACCGTCCTCAGGAGGGGTCATCTCGTCAGCCACGTCAGGCTCCGGGTCGTTGGTCGGGGTGGTCGCTGGGGACGTCGTGCGCTGTTGCATCAGGGTGGTGATCGGCGAGGTGTGCGTTGTCAGCGGTGGGGTGGAAGGAGTCAGCGCGTCGGCCAGCAGCGAGCAGCAGCGCACCGCTCAGCAGCCCCACGATGACCCCGAACCACGTCGCACCCGCCACCGGGAACCCGAGGAACACCCCGAGTCCGATGAGGCTCGCGCCCACCACCACAGTGGTCAACAGCGCTGCCCGGAGGGTCCTGTCCATCCTCACTCCTGCTCCTGCGCGTCCTCGTGGCGATCGATGCGTCGTCGGCGGGTGACCAGTGCCAGCAGCACCAGCGCGCCGGGCACCCCTGCGAGCAGCACCACACCCAGGGTGGCGGTGATCTCCCCGGGTGCCGCGAGCAACTCCGGCGCGATGGCAGCAGCCAGCAGGAAGAGGGCAGCGAGCCCACCAACCAACCACAGCAGCGCGCGGGTGATGGTCCCGGACGCCGGACCGCTGCCGTCGTGCGGCTCATGGCCGCCGTCTGGTGCTCCCGGTCCGTCGGAACGCGGGTCGTGAGCGTCGCCATCAGCGTCAGCGCCGCCTTCAGGGCCGCGCGGGTCGTCGATCAGCAACCCCGCCACCAGACCCAGCGCCAGGCCGAACACCATCCCCAGGGCGGTGCGGTCGATGAGGTTGCCAAGGGCTGCACCCAGCGCAACACCCACGGCGAGGCCGAGCGCCAATCCGCTGCCGGGCGGCCACCGCCGCGGTGGAGACCGATCCGCCACCTCAGACGTCCAGGGTCGCGTACTTGGCGTTGGACTGGATGAAGTTGCGCCGGGAGACGACGTCATCGCCCATCAGGATGGAGAACATCTCATCGGCGGCGGCCGCATCGTCCATGGTGACCAGCTTCAAGGTCCGGCGTTCCGGATCCATGGTGGTCTCCCACAGTTGGTCGGGGTCCATCTCACCGAGCCCCTTGAAGCGCTGCACCTCGATCTTGCGATCGGGCCCGACCTCTGCACGGATCCGATCGACGATCGCATCACGCTCCGCATCGGAGAAGGCGTAGGCCAGCTCCTTCTTGCGTGTGGGATGGATGACGAGGTAGAGGGGCGGCTGCGCGAGATAGACGTAGCCGGCCTCGATCAGCGGCTTCATGTGCCGGAACAGGAAGGTGAGGAGCAGGGTGCGGATGTGGGCACCATCGACATCGGCGTCGGCCATCAGCACGAGCTTGTGGTAGCGGGCCTTGGCCACCTCGAAGTCATCGGCGAAACCGGTACCCATCGCGGTGATCAGCGCCTGGACCTCAGTGTTCGACAGGATCTTCGGTAGTCGCGCCTTCTCGACGTTGATGATCTTGCCCCGGATCGGCAGGATCGCCTGTGTCGCGCGGTCCCGGGCCATCTTGGCCGACCCGCCGGCGGAGTCGCCCTCCACGATGTAGAGCTCGGAGACCGCGGGGTCGCGGGACTGGCAATCCGCGAGTTTGCCCGGCAGGGAGGTCGACTCCAGCAGTGACTTGCGCCGTGTGAGGTCGCGGGCCTTGCGCGCAGCGATGCGGGCCTGGGCCTCGGACTCGGCTTTCTGGACGATCAGCTTGCCCTCGTTGGGGTGTTCCTCCAGCCACTCCGCAAGCCGCGCGTAGGTGGTGGTCTGGACGAAGGTCTTGACCTCGGTGTTGCCGAGCTTGGTCTTGGTCTGCCCCTCGAACTGCGGGTCACCGACCTTGACCGAGACGATGGTGACCAGCCCGCTGCGAAGGTCGTCGCCGGTGAGCCCGTCCACCTCCTTGGAGCGCAACAGCCCCTTCTCCTTCGCCCACCGGTTGATCACCGAGGTGAGCGCGGTGCGGAACCCCTCCTCGTGGGTACCGCCCTCGTGGGTGTTGATCGTGTTGGCGAAGGACAGGATCGAGTCGTTGAAGTCGTTGATCCACTGCAGCGCCACCTCCAACGACTGCGCGCCGTGCGGACCCTGCTCCTCCGCTTCGAAGTGGATCGGTGGGTGAAGACCGTCCTTGGCCTTGGTGGTGCGGATGTGGTCCACGAAATCACGCAGACCGCCGGGGGCGTGGAACTCCTGGCTACGTGGCGGAGCCGGCTGGTCCTCCAACAGGCGGTCATCGATGAGCACGATACGCAGGCCCGCGGTCAGGAAGGCGGTATCACGCAGGCGCCGTGCGATGGTCTCCAGCGTGAAGTCCACGCCTTCCTCGAACACGCCCGGGTCCGGCCAGAAGCTGATGGTGGTACCGGTCGGTCCATCGCTGTCACCGAGCCGCTCGATCGGCCCCTCGGGGATCCCGCGTCGGTAGACCTGCCGGTAGCGGCCACCATCCCGTACGACCTCGGCCACCAGCCGCTCGGACAGCGCGTTGACCACGGAGATGCCGACGCCGTGCAGACCCCCGGAGACGGCGTAGGCCTGCGAATCGAACTTGCCACCGGCATGCAGGACGGTCAGCACCACTTCAAGCGCGGAACGGCCCTCCTTCTCATGGAGATCGACGGGGATGCCGGAGCCGTCGTCGCTGACCCGTAGTCCCCCGTCCCGCAGGAGCTCGACCTCGATGTGGGTACAGCGACCGGCCAGTGCCTCGTCGACGGAGTTGTCCACCACCTCCCACACCAGGTGGTGGAGCCCGCGTGCACCTGTGGAACCGATGTACATCCCGGGACGGCGTCGCACCGCCTCGAGCCCCTCGAGGACCGTGATGTTCTTCGCGCTGTAGGTCCCGTCCCCGACATCCGGGCCCGCAACGTGGTCGGGCATCGGGGCATCCTGGGCAGCAGCCACGGGTGACCTCTCCTGTCGGTAGCGACGCGGTCCGCGCCGGGATCGAGCACTACCCACACGGGTGCCGGTGCGACGGTCAGCCGTGGAGCGCTCTAGGCATCAGCCTAGCAGCGCACGCCTCCCTCGGAGGCCAGCGCTGAGCCCCTGTGGACAGCCAGACCCCTTCCCGGGTACCTGGGCATACCTGGCCGGGTCACGCCGCTCAGCGCGCTGCTACTCAGCGGCCCCGGCGGCGGGAGGTGCTCGTCAGCCCGTGGCGGCGAGTTCTCCGAGGACATCGAACTGAGCCGGATCGAGCATCCCGGAGGCGCGGAACAGCACCTCACCGGCGTCGTTGATGACGACCCAGGACGGTGTGGCCCGCAGGCCGTAGGCCTGGAAGCTGCTCGAGTTGCCGTCGTCCATCAGCACATCACCGGTGTAGCCCGCGTCGGCGAACCACGCCGACGGTGGCCAGCCCGTGCGCGAGTCGTCCATGTTGGTCGACACCAGCACGAGGTCCACCCCCTCCGGAGGCCCACCCCCGTTGTGCCAGGCCGCGACCTCGGGGAGCTCAGCGTCGCAGGCCGGGCACCAGTGCGCCACGAAGCTGACCACCTGCGCACCATCACCGACGATGATCGGGGCGCCGTCGAGATCGGTGCCGTCGAGGACGGGCGCGGTCATGCCGATCGCTGGATCGTCACCCTCCTCCGGCAGCGGCGGGAGCGGGTCGCCCTCGATCTGTGGGCTGCCGACGATGTCGCTGAGCCGGATGCGGTCGTCGGTCTCCCCGACGGTCGCCACGGCGACGACCACGATGATCAGCAGCAGCACCGCACCGACAGCGCCGTAGATCAGGCGTTGTCGCTTCGCCTGGGCGCGACGCTCGGCTTCCTTCTCCTCGCGGCGTGCTGCGGAACGGGCGTTGGGGGTCTGGGTGGCCACTGTGCAGGCTCCCTGATCGAGGTTGGGGTGCGGCGGTGTGTTCGGGCGGCTGAAAGGGGTGGTCTCAGCGTGATCGTGCGGCCAGGCTCAGGGTCGAGATGGCCACGAAGGCGATCAACGCCATCGTCGGCAGGGTGAGGAACCCGAGTTCCTCGACCCACAGGATGGTGCAGGGTGCCGCATCGTCGCAGGGTCCGCCCCAGCCGGGGTTCTGTTCCAGCAGGATGTGCCACACCGCGATGCCCGCCCCGATGGCGCTGAGCGGTACCGCCGTACGCCACACCTCACGATCACCACGCACCGCCGCGATACCCAGGATCAGCACCAGGGGGTACATGGCGATGCGCTGGTACCAGCACAACACGCAGGGCAGGTAGCCGGCGACCTCGGACAGCAGGAGCGAACCTCCTGTTGCTGTCGCCGCGATGGCGGTCGCCAGGGGAAGGGCGACGTCATCGCGCAGCCAGGCGGGGACGCGACCGCGCGCAACCGCGATCGCGGTCAGCACCGCCACCACCAGGGCGACGATGGCCAGCAGACCGAAGATGCGTTCAGCGATCGGGATCACGGCTTCTCCTGTTCCCCTGTCAGCGGCCCGACCACCACCCGGATCTCCCGGACGGTCCCCGGCCCGAGGACCTCCCCTGCACTTTGGAGCAGCGAAGGTGTCAGGTAGTGCAACTGGGTCGCCCAGACCTGGCTCTGTGCCCGGATCACCAGGGTGCCACCCGCCACGCGCACCGGCTCACAACGTGCGGCCAGAGCTGCGCCGACGATCTCCTCCCAGCGGGAGAAGACCTGCCCTCCGCGCAGCCGCTCACCCCACCCCTGACGGTCGACGAACCCCTGCAGCGCCTCGCCGATCGCGCTCGGGGGCTGGAGACGACGCACCCCGTCGCTCTCCGGCTCAGGGGCGGTCCAGTCATCCTCCGTCGGTGGCCCCGGATCATAGGAACGACGCTCCAGCTTGGCACGCCGTCGGGCATCACTGCGCCGCCGCCGTGCGTAGAGGTGCTCGTCCCGATCGCTGTGCCGTGCACGGCGTGCCGCGTCACCGCCGCCCGAGGAGTTGCTCATGCGCCCGTCACCTCCTCACGGGGTGACAGGGTGGACAGGCGGTCGGTGAGGGCCACGTCGATGCGGTGGCCGGCCAAGGGGACATCCTCCTCGACAGCCGCAGTGACGAGCACCTGATCGAACCGCCCACAGGCGTGGGCGAGACGCTGGCGACGGGTGGTGTCGAGTTCCGCGAACACGTCATCGAGGAGCACGACCGGCCGATCACCGACCTCGGCCAGTACCACGAAGGTGGCGAGCTTCAGCGCCAGGGCCAGGGACCAGGCCTCACCGTGAGAGGCGTACCCCTTCGCGGGCAGGGGGCCGATGGCCAGCTCCAGGTCATCGCGGTGCGGGCCGACCAGGGTGACCCCCCGCGCACGTTCGTCGCCTGCGACCTCGGCGTAGGCCTGCTCGAGCGCGCTGGCCAGGGGCGCGACCGGTGGCACACCACCATCAGCCGCCGGTGCCAGTGCCTCCAGGTCCTGACCCGTGGAGCTGCGATAGGTCAACGACACCGCCTCCGGGCGGTCGGCCAGCTCGTGGTAGAAGTCCGCCACCGGCGCCCGCAGGGTCCCGATCGCCGCGAGTCGGGCAGCCAGGAGCTGGCTACCGAGCACCACCAGCTGCTCGGTCCAGGCGCTGAGCGTGGTCCCGGCAGCCGCGGCGGCACCACCCGACAGGTGCCGGGAACGCTTGAGGAGCTGGTTGCGCTGGCGCAGTGCACGCTCGTAGTCCGCGCGCATGGCGGCGAAGGCCGGTCGCCGTTGCCCGAGGAGCTCGTCGAGGTAGCGCCGACGTTCACCCGGGTCTCCCCGCACGATCGACAGATCCTCCGGCGCGAACAACACCGCCCGCAACACCCCGACCGCCTCAGCGGCACGACGGACATCCTGGCCGTCGACGCGGGTTCGGGTCCGACGACCCGTTCCGAGCTCGAGCTCGATACGCCGCAGACGCCCGGCGTCGGTCGTCAGTTCGCAACGGATCACGCCAAGCTCGGCGCCGGAACGCACCAGTGGGCCGTCCCCGGCGACGCGGTGCGAGGAACCGGATGCGACCCGCTGCACCGCTTCCAGCAGGTTGGTCTTGCCCTGGGCGTTCGGTCCGATGAGCACACTGACACCGCCGGGGAACACCACCTCGGCGCTGGCGTAGGAGCGCACGTCGTGCAACTCCAGGCGCCGCAGATGCATGGTTCGACCCCGGCCCTCAGCTGACCCGCATCGGCATCAGCAGGTAGGTGAGATCGTCGATGCGCTCATCGTCCTCAGCCGCCTGCGGCTTGAGAACAGCGGGCTTGAGCCCGTCGCGCAACTCGATCCGGATCCGCTCAGTACCGGTCGCGTCGAGCCCCGCGAGCAGGAACGCCGGGTTGAAGGAGATCTCCAGACCCTCCCCCTCGATCTCCGCGGGCAGGGCCTCCGCTGCGTCGCCCATCTCCTGGTTGGTGGCCTGGAGATCGACGGATCCGTCCCCGAAGTGCAGGGTGACCGGGGTGTTGGCCTGGCCCATCGCCACGATGGCCACACGCTGCAGCGCCTCGGCCAGTGCGGCCCGCTCCACCACCACCGTGGTCTCGTGCGCGTCGGGCAGCAGCGCGGTGTAGTTGGGGAAGGTGCCCTCGATCAGCTTGGTGGTCAGGCGCCGGTCGCCGAACAGGAAGGAGACCTGCCCAGGCTCGAGCACGACGGTGACCACACCCCCGACCTCTCCGGCCGCCTTGGCTGCCTCCTGCAGCGAGCGGGCGGGCACCAGTGCAACCCCCTCGACCGCCTCGTCGAAGGTCACCGAACGCACGGCGAGCCGGTAGCTGTCGGTGGCGGCGGCGGTCAGGGTGCCTCCCTCGGCGGCGAGGTGGACGCCGGTCAGCACCGGTCGTCCCTCGTCGGTGGATGCAGCACGCGCAACCTGCGCGACCAACCGGGCGAAGGCGTCGGCTTTGAGCACACCCTCCGGGGCATCGTCCGCGGGGACCGCCAGCGTGGGGAAATCCTCGACCTGCATGCCACGCACGTGGAAGGTCGCTCGACCACAGGTGATCTCCACCTGGTCACCATCGCCGTCGAGTTGGACCGGTGCATCGGGGAAACGGGCGACGAGTTGCGAGAGCAAGCGGCCCGGCAGCAGGACCCGGCCGGGCTCCTCGATCTCCACCGGGATGGAGATCTCTGCCGCAACCTCGAGGTCGGTGGCACGACAGGTCAGGCGCCCATCGGCTGCCTCGAGGAGGACGCCCGACAGGGCCGGCAGGGTGACCCTGGCGGCGACGGTACGGGTCGCCCAGGAGATCGCTTCAGCGAACTCGGTCCGCTCAGCTCGCAGCTTCACGTGGTTCCTCCTGGACGGCTTCGTCCACACAGACGGGTAAGAAGAGGTGTTACACCACTCTTCCTCGTCACCGTAGTAGGGGCTGTGCACACGGTGGACAACCCGCGTTCCTGCAGGTCAGGACGGGTCGGGGTGATGTGGAGAGGATGTGGGGCCGACAGGCGTGGGTCCACAGGACGGCGAATGACATGGATGTACCTCCACGGGTTGGTTGGTGTGTCCCCCACCTGTCCCCCGTGCATCCACAGCCCTGATGGGCAGTTTGGGCCGCCGAGCCTCTGCGCGCTGCAGCGACATTCCACCGTCGCCGCGGTGTACTCCACCCGTTGTCCCCCGCTCATCCCCAGGATGTCCACGCTGCCGCCGAGGCCTGTGGTGGGTCCGAGGCGTGCCCCGAGGGTGTTCACGCGCTGCGGGCGCGGGTCTTGACCCGGTTGGTCAACTCCTGCACCTGGTCGTAGATCGGTCGCCGCTCCTGCATGAGCACGGCGATCTTCTTGGTGGCGTGCATGACCGTCGTGTGGTCGCGGCCACCGAAGGCCTTGCCGATGCGTGGCAGCGAAAGCTCCGTGAGCTCGCGGGTCAGGTACATCGCGAGCTGTCGGGCGGTTACCAGCTGTCGGCTGCGTGACGGCGAGCACAGGTCGTCGACCGTGAGCGAGAAGTGGTCGGCGACCTCCTCCATGATGAGTTGGACGCTGACCTCCTGGCCGCGACCGTCGGGGAAGAGGTCTTTGAGCACCGACTCGGCCATCGCGGTGTCGGCAGGTGCTCGTTGGAGGCTGGAGAACGCGGCGACGCGGATGAGCGCGCCCTCGAGCTCACGGATGTTGGACTGGACCCGGGAGGCGATGAGCTCGAGCACCTCCGGCTGCACACCGAGCGCGTCACTCTCACACTTCTTGCGCAGGATGGCGATGCGGGTCTCGAGGTCGGGAGGCTGGACATCGGTCATCAGGCCCCACTCGAAGCGGCTGCGCAGCCGGTCCTCAAGCTGCGAGATCTGCTTGGGGGGGCGGTCGCTGGAGATGACGATCTGCTTCTCCGCGTTGTGGAGCGCGTTGAAGGTGTGGAAGAACTCCTCCTGGGTGCGTTCCTTCTGCTGCAGGAACTGGATGTCGTCGATCAGCAGCACATCCGCCTGGCGGTAGGTGCGTTGGAAGGTGGTGATCCGGTCGTCCCGGATGGCGTTGATGAACTCGTTGGTGAACTGCTCGGTGGTGACGTAGCGCACGGTCAGCCGCGGGTAGAGGTTGCGTACGTAGTGACCGATGGCGTGCAGCAGGTGGGTCTTGCCGAGCCCCGCGCCGCCGTAGATGAACAGCGGGTTGTAGGACTTGGCAGGGGCTTCGGCCACGGCGGTGGCCGCGGCGTGGGCGAACCGGTTGGATGAGCCGATGACGAAGTCGTCGAAGGAGTACTTCGGGTTGAGTTGTGTATCCGGCTCGACCGACTCCTCCACCCGCTGGGTGCGAGGGAGCGGAAGCTCCACGGTGGGCCCGTCAGGTCGTCCCGGAGCATGCAGCGGGCCCTGCTCCGGGCGGATGCGCTCGTCGCGGAGATCCGGCGGGGAGGACGCGGAGGTGGCGTCGCCGTCGAGGTAGCCGTTGCGCGCCGTGGAGGGCGCAGTCACGGATGCCGTGGTGGGTGGCTGCTGCGCGTCGGGTCGCTCGGGGGGGAGCTGCTCGAAGGGCGCGTGGATGACCGCGTCCGCATCTTCGGTGTACTGCTCCGCGTGCTGCCCCGTTCGCTGCCCGTCGTACTGATCGACCGGTGCAGGTTGGGTGGTCGACTCCATCGGTGCGGGGTTCGTCTGTACGGTGATCACCACGTTGAGATGACGTCCGGCCGCAGCACTCAGGGCCGTGCGGATGGTGTCACCGCAGTTCCGGTCGAGCCACTCCCGGGCGAAGGAGTGTGGACTGGCGAGTACCACCGTGTCCTCACTGCAGCCCACCGGGTGGGTCGCCACCAGCCACTGGCGTTGTGCCGGTGAGGTGACGGTGCGCATGATCTCCGACAGGCTCTCGGCCCAGAGACCACCGAGATCCAACGTCGCTGCGGTACCCACGCTCACTCCTCACCTCACCTGGTTGCTACTCGCTTGGTGGCCGGACCAACAGCGCACGGCTGTCTCGTCCTGGCAGTCCTATCACGGGCGTTGCCACCCCCGGGAAAGTTGTCCACAACTGCTTCCACAGGTGTGGAAGATGGGGTGTTGAGGCCCGCGATGACCGCGGTGGGGAAGGTCCGCTGGCTCCGCTGCCGGGCACCGCTCCTGCCACTGCAGCCGGGGTTCGGTTGCAGGTCGGGAGCAACCTCGGTCGGTTCCTGACGAACGGCTCAGGACCGTACACCGGGCGGATCGGGGGCTGCAACCGCAGGAGCACGGAACATGTGGGGCGGGGGGGTCGGTGGTGATCATCCTGCAGCGCCTGGCAGCCATCGGACGGCAGCTATGGTCCCGGCAGGTGGCGTTGTGGCGGAGGTCTGCCCGTGCGGTGTGGGTCTTTTCTACGGTCGGGGGAGGAACGGTTGCCGTGCACCACCGCATATCGGTTGCCCGCCGAACGCGCGCCTGGCTACCCTCCCCCGACCACCAGCACCGGTCCCACGAGTGGCCGAGGCCGTGTGCCCGCGGGCGCCTCAGTGCGTCGGCAGGACACCGCATGACCTGCGGCCGTTGCCCCGGTTCCCAACCGTTCCGGCCGTGTGCCACCTCACAGGACCCCGGAGGCCCGCTGTGAAGCGCACCTACCAGCCCAACAATCGCCGCCGTTCGCGCAAGCACGGTTTCCGTGCCCGCATGCAGACGAAAGCGGGTCGCCGTGTGGTGAGCAACCGCCGTCGCCGCGGTCGGTCGAAGCTGTCGGCGTGACCGGGCCGGCCGGAGAGCAGGTGCGACTCCGGCTGGGCCCCGAGATCACACGGGTGATGCGGGGCCGGTCCACGCGTGCCGGACGGCTGCTGGTGACCCACACGGCACCGTCACCCACGGGCGGCGGTTCCCCTCGCGTTGCTGTCATCGCATCGCGGCGTGTGGGCAACGCCGTCGCGCGCAATCGCTGCAAGCGCTTGCTGCGCGAGGCCGCTCGTCACTGCCCGATCGCGCCGGGTACCGACGTGGTCCTCGTTGCACGCCCACCTCTGGCACAGGCGCGGCTGCCGATGGTTGTCGACGAGCTGCAGACACATCTCGGGCAGTTGGAGGTCCTCGCTGCCACGACGGCCGTGGAGCGTGCGTGATGGGTCGCAGCGTCGCCGGTGACGGGCAGCAGGTGCGGGATACTGCTGCGGGATGGCGGTCCTGGCTTCGCCGTGGCGTGTCGTGGCTTGTGCTCGCTCCCGTGTATCTGTGGCGCGCCACCGCTGTGATGCGCACACCTCGGTGCAGATATCACCCGAGCTGCTCGAGCTACGCGGTCGAGTCCGTACGCGTGCACGGACCAGGGCGCGGCAGCGTGCTCGCAGTCCGTCGTCTCGGGCGTTGTCATCCCTGGCAACCCGGCGGTATCGACCCGGTGCCGCCACGACAGCTCGGCGATCGACCACACCGAGGTTGATCGGCCACTGCAACCCCTGAACGGAGCGTGACCACCGTGTGGAGTTCCTTCGCTGACGCTGTCCTCGGTTTCTTCGAGGGCGTGCTGACCTTCCTTCACAACATGGTGGAGCCGGTCTTCGGGGTCCACAGCTGGGGCTGGGCCATCATCGTGCTGACGTTGATCGTCAGGGTGTTCCTTCTGCCGCTGGCTATCAAGCAGACGCGATCGATGCGTGGGATGCAGGCGATCCAGCCGCAGATGAAGGAGATCCAGAAGAAGTACAAGGTCGATCGTGAGCTGATGCGTAAGGACCCGGAGAAGTACCGGGCCAAGAAGCAGAAGATGAACGAAGAGATGATGGCCCTCTACCAGCAGGAGGGCGTCAATCCTGCGGCCAGTTGTCTCCCCCTACTGGCCCAGGCCCCGGTGTTCATCGCGCTGTTCTGGACCATCCGTGGGATGGATGAGTTGGCCGATGCACCCTTCTACTTCTTCACCGACTTCATCCAGCCGGGTGCCGATGGCTTCACGGGCCTGGGCGCCCTGGTCAGCACGGCAGGCTGGCCAGGTTGGCTGTTGATCGTGGTGATGTCCGGGACCATGTTCGTCACCCAGAAGCAGATGATGGCGCGTACCGCTGCGACGGGCCAGGACAACCCGATGGCGCAGCAGCAGAAGATCCTGTTGTACGTCATGCCAGCCTTCCTCGCGGTGATCTCCTTCCAGTTCGCCCTCGGCCTGCTGCTCTACTGGGTCACGACCAACATCTGGCAGGTGGTCCAGCAGTGGATCATCCTGCGCGAGGTCCAGGGTGAAGCCAAAGGCAAGGGCAAGGACGAGGACGGTGGGTCAGGGCCAGCGCGGAGCAACCCGTCCGCTCCCGGGAAGGGCGGTGCAACCTCGGGTCGCGGCAAGAGCACAGGTGCGACCAGCGGCAAGCCGAAGCACGATGACGGCAAGGACACGGCCAGCAAGAAGCAGGAGCCGCAAGGCGAAGCTGGCAAAGGTCCGAAGGATCCCAAGGCCAAAGGCGCCCAGGATGCGAAGAAGGCGGAGCAGGAGCCTTCCGGCGACGACGCTCCACAGCGCAACGATGGTGGCCAGAATGGGAACGCTGGCCAAGGTCCGACAGCCGCTGACGCAGGTCCGTCGGCCAAGGATGCAGGTGGGGCCGGGAACGGCGGTGGCGCCAAGAACAACGGCGCGTCACCCAAGGACGCAGCCAAGGAACCGCAGGGAGGCCGACCCTCGAGTCGAGACCATCTGCCCCGCCGCGGCGGGAAGCGGTCCTGATCACTGATGACAGAGGAGTCAGCTATGGGTCGCACGGTCAAGGCACAGGGAGCCAGCCTCCAGGAAGCGCTGGGCGCGGCCGTTGGAGAGTTGCTGGGTCATCCCGGCGAGATCGAGGTGCGTGTCGCGGGTGCGGATCACGACAGTTGGGCCGGCAGTGCCCGGTTGGAGGTGGAGGTGGGGAGCGATGAGCCCGTCCCTCCGACTCAGGAGGAGGCGGCGCCGAGCGCAGAGGATGCCACCGAGGTCGAGCCGGCCAGCGTCGAGGAGTTGGATGAGGAGGCGGATGCGGCTGCCGACTTCATGGAGGGGCTGCTCGACGCCCTCGACCTGCCGGGAGACCTGCGGATCAAGCTGCATCCCGACCATGTTGAGTTGGAAGTGGTTGAGATCGGCAGCGGTGCGCTCATCGGGAGGCGCGGTCAGACGCTGGATGCGATCCAGGAGTTGGTTCGGTGCTCACTGCAACGCCAGTTCCAGCGTCGTGCACGGGTCAAGATCGATGCTGAGGGCTATCGGGCGCGACGGCTGGAGCGGCTGTTGGAGAAGACGGACGAGGCCATCGACGCGGTGCTCGATGGGGGCGAGGCGGAGCGCCTCGAGCCGATGGATGTGTTCGAACGTAAGGCAGTGCACCAGTTGGTTGCAGACATCGACGGCCTGACGAGTCGCAGTCAGGGCCGCGAGCCTGCGAGGCGGGTGATCATCGAAGCGGAGTGAGGACCCTGTCGCAACACCGCGTTGGCGCCCAGGCTTCGGCCTGGGCGTTTCGGTGTGCTGGCGAGCGCGCTGCCACCAGAGGCTAGAAAGTATAGCGTTCGCGAGGCTTGGTTCTTGTCGGGCTGTCTGGCTGCTGACGGGGGCTGCATCGGTGCCTGGTCGGTCCCTGGGCCAGGTCCCAGGAGACGACCACACCTGTCCGGTTCCGTAGCAGCCCTCGCAGCTCCGTGGTCGGTCCCTGGGCGAGAGCCCACGAGCTGACCACACAATGGCTACACCGTTGCACAGGGTTGTCCGTTGTGGTGGCACCGGTCAGCGTGCCACGTCCGGCGCGTGCTAAGGAGTCCTGGCATCGTTGGGGTTGGGTCGGCGGCGAGAGGGAGGTGTGGCGACGGCATGGTGGTGAGCTGTTGCGCGCTATGTCGTCTGTGCATGGTGGCGACGGCCGACGAGGACGGGTAGGCGGGTGCGCAACCCGGTGTCCGGCCGGCGGCCAGCAGCTGCCCGGTGCCGTTCGTAGGGCATCGAGGAGTGCCACCACCCGGTCGCCAGGCACCGCATAGTGGTGTTTTGCGGCCATGCCCCTGGCCTGGCTTGAACTCGATGTGGTGCCAGGGCGTTCGGCGAAGGTGGTGTGTTGGGGGGGGTGGCCGAGATCCTGTGGGGGTTGGGGACATGGGCGGGTCCTGTCGCGCGTGTTCCTACACGGTGACTGGACCTAGATGGTTTCAGATGGTGTGGGGTTCGTCGTTGAGGGGTGTGAAATCGTAGTAGCGGGGCGGTTCGGGCAGCTGGAGACGCTCAAGAATGGAAGATTGTTTCGCCGTGAGGCGGGTGCGTTGGGACACGGTGCCGTGGCCGGTGTCGTAGGTGTGCAGCTCCATGCGGTTGAGTTCGTGGGCGAGGTTCCGCCAGGTGTCGCCGGTGGCGATCTCGGCGGTGCGGATCAGCAGGAGCGCGAGCCAGGACAGCTGCACGTGGGCGACGATCCGTTCTTCCTTGCGGTGGTAGACGGGTCGCAGCTCGAGTTGCTTGAGGTCCCGCCAGCCCCGTTCGACCTCCAGCAGGGCCTTGTAGCCCCGGGCGATGTCGGCGGCGTCGGTGTCCATCTCGGAGGTGCGGAGCAGGGTCTTGCCGTCGAGTCGTTGCTCGGCGGCGATCTTGGCCCGGTCGATGCGCAGCAGCCCGCCGCTGGTGACGCGCAGGTAGCGCCACAGGCCGGGTTTCTCGCGGATCCGTCCGCGCAGCTCCGCCCGGGCATCCGGGGCGAGCTGATCGGAGCCGTCGATGCGGTCGGCGAGGAGTCCGACGAGTCGGTCCCGGACGTGCGCGTCATGCTTGGCGGCGTCGAGGTTGCGGATCATCACGAACCGTTGCGCATCCAGGCCTTCTCCGACACGGATGTCCTTGACCTGCAGGTGCTCGTCGACCGCGCGGGACCGGCCCTGTCGTGAGCGTGCCTCGACGGTGGCGGTCTCGTTGCCACGCAGCTTCTCCGCGATGATGAACCCCGACCCGCCACCGGACAACACCTTGCGGTTGTCACGCGAGGTGAACCCGGCGTCCACGACCCACACGGTCCGGTTCAGCCGCCACCCCGCCAGATCGGACTTGACCTCGGTGAGGACGGTCTGGTC
>LKMJ01000635.1_pt1 | contig 27910 bp, 26 predicted proteins | sample 643391 | NCBI WGS metagenome assembly LKMJ01 (sample SAMN04112250, study PRJNA286221) | soda lake metagenome | biome: soda lake; feature: Kulunda Steppe; material: water; isolation source: sample PL-Br10 brine of Picturesque Lake | place: Russia: Kulunda steppe | collected 2010-07 | reverse complement strand
TGTGCGTAATCGACCTCTTCGATATCGTCGATCGAGTTGAGTTCGCTTTTCCGTGCGGTTTCAGCCATCCCGAGTTCGACCCGCGTATCGAGGCGAACCACGTATGCGTCCATCTCTTCGATACCGAGACGAGCCGCCGCCTTCACGCGGTGATGGCCGTCGGCGAGCAGTAGCGTTCCCGCGTTGTCGATGACGACGAGCGGTTCCGCGAGGCCGTTTTCGAGTTCGTACCGACGGCCTTCCAACTCGTCGGTGTACACTTTCGTCTGCGTCGGTGTCAGTAGATCGAGTTTCACGACTCGGCGCTCTTCTTTGGCTTCGACGCCGTGAATACTTTCCAGCGTCCGCTTGAGTTTGCCAACTTTCTCTGGAGTCGCCCGTTCGATCTGTGAGCGAATTACATCGGCGTTCGAGATGAGCCCGACGAGGTTACCCGCGTCGTCAACGACAGGTAGCTGTTGGATTCCCGAACGGAGAATGACCCGTGCAGCGTCCGTAATTCGCATTTCTGGATGCGCAACGATGATGTCGTCGGTCATGATTTTGAAGATCGGTTCGTTCTCGGCGGCGAGCAACAGATCGCGTGCGCTGATGAATCCGCTGACATGACGACCGTCACAGACTGGATATCCACTGTGGGAGTTGCTTCCAGCGATCCGCTTGGCGACCGATTTGACGGTGTCGTCGGGCGAAACTGTCTCGACATCACGCGTCATGTAATCTTTCACCTTCGGCTTGTCTTCGTACGTCTGCGAGCCGTCGTCCATTACTAAACGAACGGTGTCACGCGTCAAAAAGGTCACCCTTACTAGTCGTCACGAGCGCCGATGATATCGGAGTAGACGTACGCTGCCGCGTAATCAGGTGAGATACCGAGCGCTTCGAAAAATCGCTCGCTGACGACTTCGGCGATGACGTCGCCGTGCTCGTCCTCATCGACTTCCTCAGTGAGGATTCCGACCGGGATCTGTGCACCGGCCATGTCCGCATGCCCACCGGCACTGCCGATCTGTTCGAACGCGTCGCGGAGGACTTCTCCGAGATCGAGATCGGTCCCACGAGCACGTGCTGAGGCGAAGACCACATCGTCGGTATAGCCGAAAACGAGCGTGGTCGTGATACCTTCCATATTGAGCAACTGGTCTGCCGCCTGCGAAAGCGTATCTCGATCCGAGATCGATCCGACGCAACTCGTTAACACGTCCGATGTAACCGACCGGTTAGTAATCGCCCGACCGATCGTGTCGATCGTTTCAGCGGTTATGCTGGGAGATTCGACCTGCCGAAGCCGGTCGCGATCGACTAACTCGATGAGTTGAGCGGCAGCGTTAAAATCGGCGATCGAAACCCCGCGGCTGAACTCCTTCGTATCGGTTCGAATGCCGTAGAGGAGTCCGCTAGCCAACGCCTCGTCCGGAACGATCCCGAGATCGAAGAGATAACTCGAGACGAGCGTACAGGTCGATCCGACATCGCTTCGGAGATCGACGAATCTGGCTTGAACGGGGCCCCGTGGTGGGTGGTGATCGATTACGATATCGATCGGCGTATCCTCGGGAAGGCTGTCGTTAACGCCCGGTTGGGAGTGATCGATGAGGGCAAACGCATCGAATTCGGAGAGGTCCTCATCGGGCGATAGGTTCCGAAGATCGTATTCGAAAAGGTTGACGAGCGCACGGTTCTCTTGGTGATTGATCTCGCCGTAGTAGCACGCCACAGCGTCAACGCCGAACGCGGTAGCGAGTTCTCTAACACCGATCGCGGCCGCGATCGCGTCCGGATCGGGGTTATCGTGGGCAAAGACGGCGAGCGTGCCGTCGATATCCGAGAGCGTATGTCGAAGCTTTCGCGTTCGAATGCCGCCATCACCGACTCGTTCAGTTAGCGCGTTTGCGGCTTCCGAAGGGAGTTCGATGAGTTGTTCGACGTTCGCTTCGATTGCCTGTCTATCGGCTGTTGAAACGGATTCGAGGTCGATAAGACAGGCCATCACGAACGCGGAGGGATACGCCGATCGAACGGTGTTCACGAGCGTTCGGAGTTGTAGGGGATCGCCGGGGGCGAGAACGACCGAATCGATATCCCCTGCAACGGTTCGGATATCACCGGCTGACGTGAGATCGACACGGCGAGCGTTGAATCCACTGTCACGAAGCGCCTCCGCGTGGGCGGAATCCTCAACGAGGATACTAAGCGACGTCGACCGGTCGGCAAGCCGATCGATAAAAGAACGGCCGACTGCCTCACAACCCAAAACCAACCGATCCATATCCACAGAACGGAAGCGATGGCCTAAAGCGTGCTGGACGGCGATCGATCAAAATAACGCCGCCGCCGCCTCGAACGCCGCCGTATCGAAGATCAAGAGCCCAGGTAAGAGGACGACGGTTACGACGGCGGCAGCGAGAATCGCGACGTACAACGCCGTCGGATACCGTTCGATTTCGAGGGGCTGTGAAGGCGTTTCGATCCACATCGCCTTGACGACGCGGCTGTAATAATACAGGCTCAACGCACTGGTGATCGCGCCAACGAACGCGAGCCACCAGACGCCGGTCCCGACGGCTCCCGCGAAGAGATAGTATTTCGAGAGGAAGCCGCCGCCGACGGGCAGGCCAGCGAGCGAGAACATGAAAATCGTCATCGCAACGCAAGCCAATGGAGCCTCGCGCGCGAGGCCGTTGTAATCTTCGAACGTACGGCCGATCTCCCAGTGTTCGACGAGCGCAACGAAGAGGAACGCACCGGTGTTCATAAAGCCGTAAACCAGCAGGTGAAGCATGCTCGCACCGAGGACAGTTGACCCAGCACTGACACCCCCGACGTTCGTTAGCGCAGCTAGTCCGATCAACGCGTAACCGGCATGGCCGATCGAAGAGTACGCCAACATTCGTTTGACGTTCTCCTGTGTCGCGGCCGCGAAGTTGCCGACGATCATGGTTACGACCGCGAGGATCTGGAAGACGAGTACCCAATCAAGCGCGCCAGCGACGTCTTGAATCGGGAAGCCGACGATGACGACGCGGAACGCGACGACGAATCCGGCGGCCTTCGACGCGGATGAAAGGAACGCGGCGACCGGTGCCGGAGAGCCCTCATAGGCGTCTGGTGCCCAAAAGTGGAACGGGACCGCAGCCGTCTTGAACGCGAATCCGCCGATGATCATGAGGACGCCGATGCCGAAGACGCCGGGATACGTGGTCGACGCTTCACTGGCAGCGCTCGCCACGTCCGAGAGCAACAGGCTCCCGGTCGACGCGTAGATCAACGAGATACCGTACAGCATGATTCCGGACGAGAGTGCACCAATGAGGAAATACTTCAGTGCGCCTTCGACGGAACCGCGGTTTCGTTTCAGGTAGGCGACGAGCGCGTACGATGGCAGACTCACTAGTTCGAACGAGACGAAAACCACAGCGAGACTGTTCGCGGAGGCCAAAAGCGCCATACCTGTCGCCGCGAGCAACACGAGTAGATAGTACTCCGCTTTGTGCGGAAGGTCGCGGATATAATCGACCGAAGCGATCGCCACCAGCGCGGTGACACTGCCGAAGATGAACGTAAAGAACAGGCTCATTCCATCGATGACGATCTGCCCGCCGAACAGTTCGACACCGTCCGTGGCAACGCCTGAAAGCAAGAACACGCCGGAGAGTGAGAGCGCGGCGACGGAACCGACGGTCGTAACCGCCGCGAGAACTGCGCCACTCGTATCACCGGGAGTGAACGCATCGATCACGAACAGTACGAGCGCCGCGAGAACGAACGCCGCGGCGGGCAAGAGCAAGAGCCATTCGTTTACCATTAGCTACCACCTCCAAAGTCGAAGTCGATGACGTCGATCGTCGCGTCACGGATCATCTCGAAGAACAGGTCGGGCGCGACACCAAGCGCGATAATGAGCACGAGCAGCGTGACGATCGGGACGATATCGTGCAGCGGCGCTCGAGTGAGCTCGTAATCCGTTTCGAGCCGGAACGGTCCGAAAAGCGATCGCTGCATCGCCCACAGCAGATAGCCGGCGACGATAACGATACCGAACATCGCGACGGCGGTAAACAGCGGCGCGGCCGGCAGAACCGTCGACTCGAACGCGCCGATGAAGACGAACAGTTCGGCCATGAATCCAGCCATCAGCGGCAGACCCATGTAGGCGAACGCGCCGGCGACGAAGACGGTCGCCGTGACAGGCATTTTTCCTGCCAGCCCCGACATGTCGCCGATCATCCGGGTGTGAGTCGCGTTATAGAAGACGCCGACCGTCATGAACAGCAGCCCTGAGATGAGTCCGTGTGCGATCATCTGAAAGGTCGCACCGCCGACGCCGTAGACTGTGTAGGCGATGAGGCCCAAGATGACGTATCCCATCGACGAAACGGACGAGTACGCGACGACTCGTTTGAGATCCCGTTGAGCCAACGCGAGGAGCGCGCCGTAGATGATCGAGATCACGGCGATCGAAGCGATCGGGATCGCGAGCATCGCGGCTTGCTCCGGGAGCATCGTGAAGTTGAACCGGAGCAACGCGTAGGTACCCATCTTCAGCAAGACGCCGGCCAAAAGTACGGACGCGGGCGTTGGTGCCTCAACGTGTGCGTCCGGCAGCCACGTGTGGAAGGGAACGATCGGGACCTTCACCGCGAAGCCGACGAACATCGCGAGGAACGCAGCCATCGCGAGCGTGTCTGGAGCGATACCGGCCGCGGGTGTACCGAGATATCCAAGCTGTCCGGCTCGAAGCGCTTGAGCAACTTCGGGCATCCCCGTCGAGGAAACCGCGCCGCCGAGACCGAATAGAAGCGCGAAGTAGCCGATAAACATCACGAGCGATGCGATGTTCGTATAGATGAAGAACTTGATCGCGGCGTATTTACGGCGCGGGCCACCCCAGATGCCGATCAAGAGATACATCGGGATCAAAACGGCTTCCCAGAAAACGAACCACAACAGGAAGTCCAATGCGGCGAAGACGCCGATGAGGCTAGCTTCGAGCAACAACAGCAGGCCGTAAAACTCGCTTTGACGCTCGTCGATCGGCGTCCACGCGCTCACGATGGCGAGCGTCGTTAACACCGTCGAAAGGACGACGAGCGGCAACGAGATACCATCGAGACCGACGTGGTAGTTCACCGCGTACGGACCGAACTGGAGCCACTCCGAGAACGTCTCGTAGGCGATATCGCCGCCAAGCAAGGCGTTTCCGCTGCCATCGAACGAGAAGTACATGTACAGCGAAACGAGCAGCGGCGGGACCGAAAGCCCGAACGCGAGTTTGTGGGCGTATCGGTCAGGGGAGACGAAAACGATCGCTGCGCCGAGAAGACACGACAGAATGAGCGCTTCGATCAACACTCAGAACCACCCTCCCAGGATCGCGAAGACGACAAGCAGCGTGAGCAAACTCAACACGATGAGTGCCGCGTAGTTCGTGACGACACCGGACTGTAGCCGCCGAATCCGGCTGCCAGAGAAGAGACTCACGCTCGAAACCGCGTTGACAGTGCCATCGATAACGCCCTGATCGAACGTGTCAGCGGCTTTCGAAACCCGTACCGTGAATCCTCGTGCGAACCATACCTGATACTCGTCTTGATAGTAGTTGTGCATAAGAAGGGTCCGTAGACCACCGAGCTTTTCTGTGTGTCGGGTGGGTGATGCGCCGCGATAGAGTCCGTAGGCCGACCCCGCGCCGAGAAGTGCCAATCCGAGTCCGACGCCGGCTCCGAGAAGAACGGTCGTGATTTCGGAGCCGACGTAGGCGGATTGATAACCAGCGTAGTCTGTCAACAGCGCGCTGTAATGGTCGTTGTGCGTCAACAGACCAACGTCTTGGCCGAGATACTCCGAAAGGAACGATACCTGCAAGCTCCCGCCAGAGAGTTTCTCGATCGGCACGAGGTTGATCGCGCCAGCGAGGACGGCTAACACGCCGAGGATCGAGAGCGGAATTTTGACGTTCCAACGGACCCCGTGCGGGTTCTCAGCGGTGTCGCTTCTGGCCTCACCGTGGAAGGTCAAAAGGACCATCCGAATCGTATAAAATCCGGTCAAAAAGACCGCCCCGAGAGCCATCACGTAGGCACCGAAGAGAAGCGAGCTGCCACCCAACGCGTGCACGAGCGTATCGAAGAGCACCTCGTCTTTCGACCAGAAACCGGAGAACGGGAAGATGCCAGCCAGTGCGAGCGATCCCGCGAGGAACGTCAGGTACGTCACTCGCATCTTCTCTTTTAAACCACCCATATCCCACATGTTCTCGTTGTGATGCATCGCGATGATGACCGAGCCGGCACCGAGGAACAGCAGCGCTTTGAATATCGCGTGTGTCGTGAGGTGGAAGAACGCGGCGACGTAGCTGCCGGCACCCAGCGCGAGCATCATATAGCCGTACTGGCTGATCGTCGAGTACGCGAGCACCTGTTTGATCTCGTTTTTCACGAGCGCCATCGTCGCAGCGAACAGCGCGGTGAAGCCGCCGATGAAGGCGATGATCGCGAGCACCGTCGGTAACAGTGCGTAGAAGCCATACATTCGAGCGACGAGGAACACACCGGCGGCCACCATCGTCGCGGCGTGGATCAACGCCGAAACCGGCGTCGGACCTTCCATCGCGTCGGGCAACCACGTGTGGAACGGGAACTGCGCGGATTTACCCAGCACCCCACCCAACACGAGCAATCCGAGAACGGAGAACCACGCTTCCGCCGACAGTCCGAACGTGTTCACGCTCGTTTCACCGGCGAGGACACCCTCCGCAAGCGCCGGGAAGCCGTCGGCACCGGCGAATGAAACAGTGCCGAACGTAACCAAGACACCGACGACACCGATCAGGAAGAAGTAATCTCCAAACCGGGTGACGAGGAACGCCTTTTTCGCCGCGGACGGCGGCGCATCCTCGCTGAACCAGTGGCCGATGAGCAGGTACGAACAGAGGCCGACCAACTCGAAGAAGATGAACGCCATGAGCAGGTTATCGGCGATAACGAACGCGAGCATGCTCGCGGTGAAAAGCCCCAATCCGGCGTAGTATCGGGGGAGCCCCGGTTCGCCTTCGTCGTTCATGTAGCCGAGCGAGAAGACGTGGACTAAAAACGCGATCAGCGAAACGATGACCAACATCGCCGCCGAGAGCTGATCGATCAGAATGCCGAACGTGAGATCGAACGTCGTCTCGGCATCGACGAGCGTATACCACGTCTGATTGTGTGGCTCGCCCGTGAGGAGTAACCACCCGAGCGTGACGAGCGAGAGGCCGAGCGCGCCGGCCGTCGCGAAGATCCCTGCAACCGCCCCCTTTTTCGGCATCCACTGGCCGAAAAACAGTGCGATAGCGAACGATGCGAGCGGGAGGAGAACGATCGCCGGCGCGAGTTCGTATATTAGCGTCATATTACCATTTAAGCGTTGTCGCGTCCGTCACGTCGACGTCGTCGAAGTTGCGATGCAATACCAGAATGATACCGATCCCGATGGCGACCTCCGCGGCGGCGAGCGCCATCGTGAACAACACGAGCGTCTGTCCGGTCACTTCGCCCCAGTAAAAGGCGAACGCGACCAGGTTGATGTTCGCCGCGTTCAACATCAACTCGACGCTCATCAGGAACATCAACGCGTTTCGTCGCGTCAGAATGCCGAATAGACCGATACAGAAAACGGCGGCCGAAAGGACGAGATAATACTCGACGGGGACGGTTTCTAACACCATCAGGAATCACCCTCGTCTTTTTTCGCCAGCATGACCGCTCCATCGAGGGCGGCATCCAACACGATCGCGATCAGGATGAAAGAGACGAGGAACCCTTCACCGGGGATGTCTCCGGCCGGCAGATCGAACATCGCATAGCCGATCGATGCAGTCACCGAACCGTCCGGAAACGGTCCCGACGTGCCAAATCCGGACGTGATAAACACCGCCGTGAGGAACGCGAACAGGATGACAGCGAGTAACCCGGCGGTTTTATCCCCGCGGTGCAGTTTCGGTCGAGTCGTCATTGAACCCCCTCCAACTCCAGTTCCTCAGGGTCCGGATCCTGACGAACGAGCATCACGGCGAACGTGATCAGGATGAGCACGCCGCCGACGTATACGAGTACCTGCATTACCGCGAGGAACTCGGCGCGAAGCATGATGTAATGGATCGCGACAGACATGAGCGCGACCCCCAAAAGCAGCGCCGAGTGCCACACGTCGCGGGCCAACACGACCCCCAGGCTCGCCCCCACCGTCAGCAGGGCGAACAGAACGAACGCCAGTGTCTCGAACGGTACTACAGCCATTACATGTCTCTGCATGCGGACACCTTTTGAAGATTTCCGTTCGTACCCACATTCGAGAACCCGATTTCTGTGCGAAAATGCAGATTTCGTGACGTTACGTGACTTGCTGGCGTACGCCAACCAGTTGCGTGTTTACCATGCGACAATCGAACGTAGACGAGATGTATTGGGATGATGTTACTAGACCACAGAGCGTCTCAGCTAACAAAAGTTCATAAACGCGAGAGATTGCTTGGGGTGTCGCGAAGATCATTACTGAATTGAACAATATTAATACCCCGAAGCGAGAAGTATTCGAACATGACTGGGTCCAACCAAGACTGGTGGCCGAATCAGTTGAATCTGAAAATTCTCGACCAGAACACTCGCGACGTGAGTCCGATGGACGAGGACTTCGATTATGCCGAAGAGTTCGAGACACTCGATCTCGACGAAGTGAAAGCGGATATCGAAACGGCGCTGACGACGTCACAAGAGTGGTGGCCGGCCGACTACGGCCATTACGGTCCGCTCATCATCCGGATGGCGTGGCACAGCGCAGGCACGTATCGGACCACTGACGGCCGCGGCGGCGCATCCGGCGGGAGACAACGCTTCGCACCGCTTAGCGCGTGGCCAGACAACGTCAATCTAGATAAGGCACGGCGGGTGCTCTGGCCGGTCAAACAGAAGTACGGCCGCAAACTCTCGTGGGCCGACTTGTTGGTCCTGTCCGGAAACGTCGCGCTCGAGTCGATGGGTTTCGAGACATACGGCTTCGCCGGCGGGCGCGAGGACGCCTTCGAACCCGACGAGGGCGTCGATTGGGGTCCAGAAGAGGAGTGGCTCGGAGATGAGCGGCACGACGAGGAGGGAGATCTCGAAGGCGATCTCGCCGCCGACCACATGGGCTTGATCTACGTGAACCCGGAGGGGCCGGGGGGGAATCCGGATCCGAAAGAGTCGGCGAAGTACATCCGACAGTCGTTCGGCCGGATGGCGATGAACGACGAGGAGACCGTCGCGCTCATCGCCGGCGGACACGAGTTCGGGAAGGTCCACGGTGCCGCCCCCGACGATCACCTCGGTTCGGATCCCGAAGAGGCACCCATCGAGCAGCAAGGTCTCGGCTGGGAGAGCGACTACGGTACCGGAAAAGGCCCCGATACGATCACCAGCGGCCTCGAAGGACCGTGGACCGAATCGCCGATCGAGTGGAACCACGACTTCCTCGATAACCTGTTCAGCTACGAGTGGGAGTTGGACGAGAGCCCCGGCGGCGCACACCAGTGGACCCCAGTGAACGAAGAAGCCAAAGATTCCGCACCGGACGCGCACGATCCCTCGAAGAAGGTCACCCCGATGATGCTGACCACGGACCTCGCCCTCAGGGAGGATCCGGACTATCGGGAGATCGCAAAACGCTTCCACGAGAACCCCGAGGAACTCGAAGAGGCCTTCGCGAAAGCCTGGTACAAGCTCATTCACCGCGATCTGGGCCCCTCGGAGCGGTTCCTCGGTCCCGAGGTTCCCGAAGAAGAATTCATCTGGCAAGACCCCATCCCCGATGTCGACCACGAGCTCATCGGCGACGAGGAGGTCGCCGAGCTCAAAGCGGAGATTCTTGAATCAGATCTCTCCGTCTCCGAGCTGGTCAAGACCGCTTGGGCGTCGGCATCGACGTACCGGGACAGCGACAAACGCGGTGGCGTGAACGGTGCCCGCATCCGCCTTGAGCCTCAAAGAAGCTGGGAGATCAACGAATCGGAGAAGCTAGACGTTGCACTCGCGACCCTCGAAGAGATCCAAGCGGACTTCAACAGCTCGCGATCCGATGACGTGCGAGTCTCACTCGCGGATCTCATCGTTCTCGGCGGCTCCGCTGCCGTCGAGAAAGCAGCGGCTGACGCCGGCTACGACGTGACGGTGCCGTTCGAACCGGGTCGCGCCGACGCCACACAGGAACAGACCGATGTCGAGTCCTTCGAGTGGCTCGAGCCGGACGCCGACGGGTTCCGAAACTACTACACCGAGGGCGATATGATGGACCGATCGGCGGAGGAGTTGCTGGTCGACAAGGCGGACCTTCTGACGCTTTCGGCCGCCGAGATGACGGCTTTAGTCGGCGGCATGCGCGCACTGAACGCGAACTACCAAGACTCCGATCTCGGTGTCTTCACCGACGAACCGGAGACGCTGAACAACGACTTCTTCGAGGTTCTACTCGACATGAAATACGAGTGGGAAGCGGCCTCGGAAGACGGAGAGGTCTTCGAGCTCCGCGACCGCGAAACGGGCGAAACCGAGTTTACGGGCAGCCGCGTCGATCTCGTCTTCGGATCGAACTCCCGGCTTCGCGCCATCACGGAAGTCTACGGCGCCGAGGACGGCGAAGAGCAGTTCGTACGGGACTTCGTGGACACGTGGAGCAAAGTGATGAAGCTCGACCGATTCGATCTGGAGTGATCGACGGCGGAGACACCCTTGAGAGGGACCACACCCTCTAGGGTGTGACTGCGGACCCGATCTACGCTCACAGCGAGCACAACGGATCACTTTTATACCGCCATATTGTGCAACCGCATGCGTCATAATCGATGGAGTTATTGAACCGAATCGGACGACGGGTTGTCGATTTTCTCTCTCGCGTTGGCGTGATTGAACGGCACCGATTCAAGCCAACGGTCGATCTCGCGTGGCCGCGGGTGGTGACGGGAATCGCCCGACGCTCGAAGCAGACGGCCGATATCGCCATGGTAGGCTGGGTACTCGGCCCGCCCGGGATCGCCGGCTTGGCGTTCGCGTACGCGTACTGGCAGATCGGTAACCAACTCTCGTTGGGATTGTCGGGGGGAACGATCAGCCTGGTATCGCAAAACTACGGCGGTGATGAACAGGCCCGTGCGGAGTTGGCGATCAAAATGAGCGTGTGGATCGCGATCGCATTGTCCCTTCCGATGATGGCAGTGTTCTATTGGTTCTCGGCGGACCTCATTCGTCTCTTGGGGGCGGCTCCCGAAACGGTTACCCACGGCGGGATATATCTGCAGATCGTCGCGGTCGCGTTGGTGTTCGAGTACCTGAACAAGATCGGAAGTCGAGCGTTCGCAGGAATCGGAGACACGTTCACGCCGATGATGATCCGGGGCGGTGGAGCGGTCATAAACATTCTCTTGAATGCGGTGTTCATCCTCGGGTTGGGGCTGGGCGCTGCCGGGGCCGCGCTGGGAACGGTCATCGCGACGATACTGATCACGGTGGGACTCGCATGGGGGTTTTTCGGTCGGCAATATCCGATCGGGGTGACGCCGCCGGTGCAGTTCAGACTCCGTGGACCACACTGGGAGACGGAGCTCGGTCGTCAGCTCTTCGTGATCTCTATACCGCTGATCCTCCGTCGGCTCGCAACGTCGATCGTCGTTTTCCCGCTGTTGGCTATCGCAGCCGTCTTCGGAACAGTCGTGGTCGCCGCGCTTGAAGTCAGCCGGCAAGTTCGCGGCCTGATGAACAGCCTGAACTGGGGGTTTTCGATCGCATCGAGCACGCTCGTTGGGCAGGAGCTCGGACAAGGGAACGAAACCGAGGCCGAGGCATACGGCTGGGATATCATTCGGCTGGCACTCCTGTCATATCTCGTTCTCGCGGCGCTGGTTGTTCTCCTCGCGGAGCCGATCGCGAGCGTGTTCGTTACAGAGCCGGCTGCCCTCAAACTCGCCACCGTGTTCGTCACCGTCGGTGCCGTCAGCGCGATCGGGCTAGGGATCGACGGTTCAGCGAACGGTGCGCTCCGCGGCGGTGGTGACACGCGGTGGCCGTTCTACGGTCGGGTGATCGGGCTGTACGTCTTCGCCGTTCCGCTCGCGTACGCGGGTGTAATAACCCCGCTCGGTGTCGTGGGACTCTATCTCGCGTTGCTCGCGGAAACGTTCGTTCCCGGCGTTATCAACCTGTATCGATTTCGAACGAATCGATGGAAGGCCATCAGCCGGCAGTTTCGACCGAAGCGTGCGGACTAAATTGTAGATAAAAAGAGCGACGTATTTACTGATAGTCCACTTCGCCTTCGCCTTCGCCGACCCACGCCTCTCGATCCGGTTCCCGGGCCGCAAGCGGATCGATGTCTTTGTACCACGGGACGTTCTTCAACTGCTCTTTGTTATAGGCCAGTTCGTCTTTCGTATCACCAGTGAACTCGAAGTTCTGCGTCAACAGGATCGCATCGACGGGACAGACCTCCTCACAGAGCCGGCAGTAGATACACTGGCCGATATGGAGGTTGTACTGCTCGCCGTTGCGCTTGTCGTCGGTGACGATCTGGATCGTGTCGTTCGGACAGACCTTCTCACACTGGCGACACCAGATGCAACGCTCCTGTGAGAACTTGTGGACGCCGCGGAACCGAGGGGAGATATCCGGCGTCTCCTCGGGATACTGCACGGTGAATTTCTCGCCGTCCAAGGCGTGTTTCATAGTCGTTGCCATCGATTTTAACATTCCAATCATTAGGCGATCACTCCGACGATAACGGCGGTTAACACGAGGTTCGCAAACGCGAGGATCAACATCCCCTTCCAGCCCACCTCGATGAGCTGATCAATTCTGAGCCGCGGCAGCGCGGATCGGGCCCACTGGGTGAACAGATAGACGGCCCAGATCTTCACGAGGAACCACAACAAGCCGAGGCTTTCCGGACCCGGCCCGGCGGGGCCACCCAGGAAGATCGTCGCGATGATCGCGCCGCCGAGGAAGATGTGCAAGAACTCACCGAGGTAAATGAGGACGAAATACACGCTCGAGTACTCGGTCTGGTATCCGGCGACGATCTCGGTCGGCGCTTCGGGGATATCGAACGGGTTGCGGCCGATTTCCATCAGGTTCGCGATGATGAACAACACGAACGCGAAGGGGTTGACGAACGCGTACCACGTCGGGATCGTGACGACGCCGAGATCAACGAGCGGTTCGGCTTGGGCGGCGACGATCTCGCTCATCTGGAGCGAGCCGGCGAACAGCACGACCGAGGCGGCGATCAACACCAGTGGTATCTCGTATGCGAGGTTCTGTGCGACGGCCCGAAGCCCGCCGAGCATCGAGTATTTATTGTTCGACGCATAGCCGGCCATCACGAGCCCGATCGAGGCGATCGAGGCGACGGCGAACACGTATACGAGCCCGACCTCCGGATCGGCGAGGTGAATCCCGCTTCCCATCGGGATGACCGCGAAGCCCAGCAGTGCCGAGAAAGCGAGCACGACCGGGGCGAGGTCCCACGCCGGGCGGTCGACGCCTTCCGGCACGATGAGCTCTTTCGAGAGCAATCGGACCGCGTCGGCGACGATGATGAACAGACCGAACGGTCCGAGTCGGTTGACTGCGTATCGATCGGTGAACGCGGCCGTCACCTTTCGTTTCGCCCACGGACCGGCGACGGCTGTCATCGTCATCATCAACGTCCCCACGATCGCGGCACCGACGAGTGCGGCGATCGCCGTTCCGAGCGGACCCGAACCGAAGGGGAGGAGTTCGACGAGCCGTTCGGGAAGCGGTGCGCCCTGTAGCATTATCGATCGACCTCCCCGAGGACGATATCGAGGCTGCCGAGCGAGGCAATCAGATCAGGGATATACTCGCCCTCGGTCATTTCGCGCAGCGTGTGAAGGTTGCAAAAGCACGGGCTCCGGATTTTGAATCGTGCGGGCTTGTCCGTCCCGTCCGAGCGTATATAGATACCCAACTCACCTTTTGCGGCCTCGACGCCGCGATATACTTCGGTGTCGGCATCGGGTTTGAGGGTTCGGGGAACGTTCGATTGGATCTCGCGTTCGTCTTCCGGCCAGTCTTCGAGCAGTTCGACGCACTGTTCGATGATCTTCGCGGACTCTTCGACTTCCTGCATTCGAACGAGGACGCGGCTGTAGTTGTCACAGCCGTCTTCGGTAATAACGTCCCAATCGAGTTCCTCGTAGTAGCCGTACGGATCGTCGCGTCGGAGATCGAGATCGATGCCGGAGCCGCGGGCGACCGGACCGGTCGCGCCGTACTGTTTCGCGACCTTCGGCGGAAGTTCACCGGTGTTGACACACCGGACCTGGAAGATCTCGTTCGAGGTGATGAGATTGTGATACTCTTTGGTCTTTTCGGGGAGCCCATCGAGGAAGTCTCGAACCTGTTCGAAAAACTCCGCTCGCGGTTCGGGGATGTCCCACGCGACGCCGCCGAGCCGGAGGTAATTAAACATGAGCCGCTGACCGGTCAGTTCTTCTAAGATGTCTTGGACGACCTCTCGGTCGCGGAACGCGTACTGGAACACGGCGGTGAAATCGCCGAACACGTCGAGCGCGAAGGTCCCCAACGCGAGCATGTGGCTCGCGATCCGACACAGCTCGGCGGACATCGTTCGGATGACCTGTGCGTACTCCGGAACCTCGATGTCGGCCAAATCCTCGGCCGCGCGAGCGTAGGCCCATTCGTTCAAAATACCAGCCGAAACGTAATCCCAGCGATCGGGATACGGCATGATCTGATGTCGGTACGTTCCCTGCTGGCACATCTGCTCCTCACAGCGATGTAGGTAGCCGATATCGGGTTCGACATGGGCGATCTGCTCGCCGTCGAGGACAGCCTTCACGTGAAGAACGCCGTGAGTCGCTGGGTGATGCGGACCGAAGTTCAAGAACATCGTATCCGATTTCGCACCCTCACCGCGTGTGTCGGGCTGGAGCGGGTTCGCGTGTTTTCGGAACGGAACGACCTGCGGTTTCTCCGGGTTGTAGTCGTTCGCGAGCGGGTGTCCCTGCCACGTTTCGGGCAGTAAGATGCGCCGAAGATCGGGATGTCCGTCGTAGTTGATGCCGATCAGATCGTAGGCTTCCCGCTCGTGCCAATCGGCGGTTCGATACACCGGTTCACCGGTTTGACTGATCGGTTCATCGATCGGGGTCGGAACGACGATCCCGACTTCCTGTGTCGGATCGTCGTACTTTTTCAGGTGATAGATCGATTCGTATCGATCCTCGTACTGTTGAGCGGTGACACACGAGAGATAATCGAATCCGGCTTCATCACGGAGCGCGAACAGCGCGTTCTGGACCTCGTCGGGGCGAACGACGAATGCGGGTGCGTTAACGTGCTCTTCGCGACCGATAACGGTCTCACCCAGCAACGCTTCGAGTTCGTCGTGATCGACCGTGCCATCCGGAGTTTCGCCGACGTCGAGCGGTTTCGGTTCGTGCAAGCTCATGGCGAATCAGCCCAGTTATATCGCATCACGAGATCGTTTTCATCGATCTCATCGGCCAGATGCTGAACGAGTTCGTCCGGTTCGAGATCACCGAACTGCTCGAGTTCGTACGGTTTGACCGTAACCGGGGACGTTTCGCCGTTCTGGACGCGCTCTTGGAGTTTGGCGATTCCGTATATAAGCGCCTCCGGCCGCGGTGGACACCCCGGAACGTGAATATCGACCGGGATGACCTCTTCTGCGCCCTTGATGACGTTATATCCCTCCTGAAACGGGCCGCCGGAGATAGTACACGAACCCATGCCGACGACGAACTTCGGTTCGGGCATCTGATCGTAAACGCGTTTCATCCGTGGGGCGAACTTCGAGACGATCGTTCCGGGGACGATGATCACGTCGGCCTGCCGCGGCGAGGCGCGGGGAACACCCGCACCGAAGCGATCGAGATCGTGTTTGATCGCGTAGGTTTGGATCATCTCGATGCTGCAGCAGGCGATTCCGAACTGCAGCATGAACATCGAATTGCCCCGCACCCAGTTCATGAACTGGTCGAATTTCGTGAGAATGAACGGCGTCGAACCGAACGCCTCACGGAGCTTCGAGTTGAACCGGCTGTCGACGCCGTCACCCATCCGAGCTTCCTGCGTCGAAACTGTATCGTGAAGTTGGTCGCTACTCATAGTTCAGATTTGATCTCCGCACGCTCGCTTTTGACCCAGCGAACGGCACCGTTGCGCCACGCCCATCCGAGTCCGATAAGGAGAATCGCGAGGAAGACGAGCATCGGACCCAGTACCGGCGCGAGACCGAACTCGGCGACCGCGTCGCTGTATATCAGTGCCCACGGAAAGATGAGCACCGTTTCGATGTCGAAGACGACGAAAAGCAGCGCGACCATATAGTACTGGATGTTGAAACGAATGCGCGTATCCCCGGTCGGAATCTCACCGGACTCGTAGATGGCGCGTTTTCCCTGTTCGGGTACGCTGGGACGGATGAGGCTCGAAACGACGATCATCGAAAGCGGGATCAAAAGCCCCACTAACGCCAGCGCCCCGACGGCGATCCATGGATCACTCATGCGGTCTGTATCGTACGCAGATTCGGAAGTCATCCTAATAAGGGTTGTTGAGTTCCGCGACGGCGATACGATGGGACCTGCCGGTAAGATACATATAAACAACGATGATCGGACTCCGGAAAACGTGTCTTTTTACGGTTTCGTCGAATGCACGTCAATTCCGTGTGTTAACCACGTCTTAAGACACGTTGTCTCATGGATAGTAATACACCCACCAGCTGATGAATAACGCATGAAGCTGGCTGGATCGAAAAAACACCGATTGGAAGCGCTTGGATGGGAAACCGTCCGGTCGAAGGCGGATCGGCCTTCCACCATCCCCGACGGTGACGTCCTTCACGTCGGCGAAGATCTCATCAGCGTCGACCAGCCGGACGAAGAGATCCCTCTTTTCGAACTGGATGAGATACGCTGACGCGAAACCGAGCCGCCATTCGGCGGCGGTGAATCCGTGTACCGAGTCGAGATCGTGGGTCGTTTTCACCTGAATCGAACCATATGGCACTAACCCCCAACCGACGAACGTTCCTGAAACAGTTTCTGTTCGGCAGCGGAATCGTTCTCGGAAGTCGAACGAAGTTCGAAGAGCAGTGGGACCTTTCGAACTCTCCACGATCACGGCTCATATTCGAAGAGGACGTCCACGGTGTAATGAAACGGGTAGACGACGGAGAGCGAGTGGTAGTTGAAACGGTGTTCGACGCCGAGACCACGACGTACGACTATCTCGTCCAGCAAGTGTGGGACTACGAAACGAACACTGTAACAGACGTCCACTACGAGTCGCTACGTGGAGGTGATACAGTCTTCGAGAACGTCGCGGGTGAAAACGAGATCAGTGTCACATACGCCCACGATCGGTCGGGATCGTGGCAGTATCTTTTCGATCTCTCCGTACCGTCGACCGTCCAGTCGCGTCTGATCGACGCGATCGAAAAGAGCGGAACGGCTAGCGAAAGCGACACCTTCGAGCGTTCGTTCGAAGCGGATGGAATACGGATAGCCTGGCAAGACGGCCGGGACGACGGTTCCGCGATGACGATCACAATTCCGTACTCGCTGTACGCAAAGCGCCGAAACGAGGGATCAAACGGCGCGTTCGACGTTCTCCCGAGAGTCTCTGACAGCGATTTCAGCCGTGACGTTCATCAGGCACTCATCGATGCACTACGAACCGAGATCGAGTACTTCGACGGACAGAGCGACGAACAATCGAGTACGTATCGAAACGTCGACGTGATATCGGAGTACGTACAATCGATCCCACACGCACTCGATCGAGAGAGCAAGGGACAGTGGAACTACATACGAACCCCGGAAGAATGTCTCGCCGAACTAACCGCCGACTGCAAAGACGCTTCATTACTACTGTATCACCTCCTGCAGCACTTCGGGTACGATCCGAAGTTCGTCTTTCTCCTCGGGAGCGCCTTCGAGAGCATCGAAGACGTGAGCGAAACGATACGCAGAGATCGAGAGAAGGACGACCGGAATGTCTCGAAAGCCGTCGAGAGCGACGATCTATATACGAATCATCTCGCCGTTGCGCTTCCGAAATCCGACCTCGGACCGGTTCCCGAAGACCTACGAGACGACACGGTCGCGATCGAACACGAAGGGAAACCGTACCTATACATCGAATCTACGTCAGTGAACGCACCGGGGATCGTTCCGGATGCACACAGCGATAAGCCGAAGTTCGTCTATTGATCGCCGACCGGTTCTTTATATACAGGGGCCGAACGGCGTTTCATGGACGACGAGTCGCTCACGGTTCGGTATGCAGAACACGCCCCAGTTCAGCGGTTGGTCGATCTCATCACCTACACTGCCGAAGGCATCAGTCTCGAATTCGATCGCTGGGACGACCCGTACATAAGCGGCCCGGGGTTGTACGTCGTCGTGATCGCCGGCACGTCGATCGCCGAGTTCGCCGATCCGATGGGGACGAATCGGTGGCCGACGGGTCAGTGTGCGATAGTAACCCAAGACATCGATTCGTTCTTCGAGACAGCCGAGAAGGTCGCAAAAGAGAACGACGGGGCGGTCATTATCACGGTCGACGGGACCGTCTGTAAGCAGATGGCCAGGCTAAAAGATCTCTCCGCATCGGAAATTAACGCCCTCGAGATCGAAGGCGGGTTCGAGTACGCCGATTGGATGGGCGCACGACACATGAGCGCGCTCGACACCTCCGTCCGAGACGAGGTCGTCGCAGCGATCACGTTGAGTGAAGAAAGCGGCCGAGTAACCCGATTTCAGGACGGAAGATATATCAGTAGTTTACGTGACGAGCTGGGTGGCGAGTGGCGAGCCAAAGAGTAAGATCGTTTCGACGGCGCTACCGCGTTTCGCGAAACCGTTCAGTGCCTAATTCGTGCAATCGTCTCGAAACCGCTCCAACCCCGTCCTGCAGTTCGTCATGGTAAGTATCGAGCCGGTCTGTGAGTTCGGGGTGCGCGCGGGAGAGGATCTGAACCGCAGATAGCGCCGCATTGAACGATTTTCCAGCGTCAACGGCGACGAGGGGGGCTCCGGTCGGCATTCCGATAACGGAGTCGACGGATTTCTCCTGTACAGGTACGCCGATAACCGGGATCGGGTAGGCGATCGAAGCGGTCATATTCGGCAGATCGGCCGATTTACCGCCCGCACCGGCGATGATGACATCGAGACCCCGATCGCGAGCCGTTTCGCTGTACGCGTACATCAACTCGGGCGTCCGGTGAGCCGAAACGACGAACGTTTCGAAACTGAACCGGCTTTCCGGAGGATCGTCGTAATCGGTAACTTCCTCGAATCCAAGTTCGGTCAACGCCTCGTAGGCGCCATACATCGTCTCGAGATCCGAATCCGAACCCATCACGATCCCGACGTCGGGTGTTTCGCTTCCGGGGCGGTCGCGAGTGGCTTCGGCCTCGAACAGGTCAATAAGATCCCGTACGTCCGCAGAGCGGGTCATATAGAACCACCGTCCGGTGGGCGCTTGGGCGTTGTGGTTTCACGAATCGTCGGAGATCGGATAGTCGCGATACCGATTGGCTTGCTCGGCACCGAAATCGTCGAGCCCGACGATATCGTTCTCGTCGAGGTCGTCGTAAGAGTCGACGTACTCGATCGCACCCTCCCGGTCCGAAAACGGCTTCGGGTTATGCGCCATCGGTTCGCTCAACCGATCCGTCTCGTACTCGAGGACGAAATACGCCGTCGTCGCGTCGATGAGTTCTCTGCTCTCGAAATCGCGAACCCAGACGTTTTCGATCGGCACGTCGAGACCGCCATAAAACGTCGGGTCGTGGTGATACGCGACGAGACAGCCCGGTGTGTCGAAGAACGCACCGCGGCCGTCCTCGTGGGTGAGTTGTGCGTTCCACTCGGGAAACGCGGATGACGTCATTCCACAGGGGCCATCGCAAACGCGACCCTCGGGCGTCTCTGTCGGTTCATTGATCGGATGTTCGGGAAACGTTTTCTCGGTGCGTTCGCCCTCAGTCGCCGCGTCGTTCGAACCGGGAAAATCGCCCAAGCAGCCGGTGAGTGATGAAAACGCGCCCGCAACGACGACAGCAATCAACGATCGACGAGAACAGCGGGACGTTTCGATACGTCGCATCTATTCCAGCATAGCGGTCGAGACATAAAAGCGCATCCGGAGACGGCAGTCGGTGACGCACAAGCGATTCGAGAGCGTCAGAAAGCTATCGAAACGAGACGGAGTCCGTGAGTGCTCGCGCCCGCGTGAGCAACTGATCCCGATCGACGTCCTCGACCGCACGGTGTGCTCCGGTCAGCGTCAGATGGCCCATTTTCCGAAGCGGCCGGACTTCGCGCTTGCCGTACCAGTGTAGCGAGGCGTCGGGCGTTTCGAGGATCGCTTCGGTTCCCGCCAACTCCGCCGTCCGCGTCGAATCGACATCGCCGAGCAGGTTCGCCGTGACGGCGGACGATCGAAGCGCCGCGTCGCCGAGCGGCCAGCCCAACACGGCACGGAGATGCTGTTCGAACTGCGAACAGTTGGTCCCCTCGATCGTCCAGTGTCCGGAGTTATGCGGCCGGGGAGCGATCTCGTTAACCGAGATCTCGCCGTCGCGAGTTTCGAACAGTTCGATCCCGTAGATACCACGGCCTTCGAGCAGATCCAACACTTCGAACGCCACTTCGCGGGCGCGTGAGCGGACTGAATCTCTGATCCGAGCCGGCGCGACCAGCGCTCGGAGGATTTCCTCCTCTTGGATGGTTTCGGTGACCGGGTACACACGCATCTCATCAGCGCCGACGGCACCCATAATCGCGAGTTCGCGCTCGAAATCGACGAGTTCTTCCGCGAGCGCCGAACCACCGATCTCCTCCAGCGCTTCCTCGACTTCGTCTGGACCTGCAACGGGACGATTACCGCGGCCGTCGTAGCCACCCTCGCGGGCTTTAAGCATGAGTGGCCATCCGAGTTCCTCACCGGCCGCGATGAGATCGTCGGCCGTGTCGATCTTTCGGAACGCCGGAGTTGGGATGTTCGCCGCCTTGAGCGCGCGGTTCTGGACGAGTTTGTCCTGAATCATCCGTAGCGTGTCCGGATCGGGGTGGATCGGCGTGTCGGTCTCCTCGCCGACCCGCTCCATCTCGTCGGGGTCGGCGAGTTCGATCTCAAAGGTGAGGACGTCCGCACGCTCGGCGAGCGCCCGAATCGCTTCATAATCGTCGAAGTCACCGACGATCTGATCGCGGACGACGGGCGCAGCCGGACAGTCCGGCGTCGGGTCAGAGACGATCAATTCGATGCCGAGCGGCCCCGCCGCTTCGCCCATCATTCGGCCGAGTTGTCCACCGCCGACGACGCCGACGGTCGCGGCTGGAGTACGGTGATTCATAATGGAGTTCGTACAGCACCGGTTGAGAAAGTTATCATTCGGCCCGGATTCAACGTCGGCCCGGATTCACACGCGATTACGCGTAGCGTTCGAGCTCGGGACGGTCGAGCGCTTCGAGGACTTCCGTGGCGGTTTCGTCCAAAAGCGCACGCCCGTCGCCGCTGATGGTTCGACCCCGTTTTTCGGAGGTTTCGATGTAGCCGGCTTCTTCGAGTTGCTGGAGCGCGGTCCGGATGACGTTCCCCGATCCCTCCTTCTTCCGTGGCGGTCGGACGCGGTACCGCGTCGTGCCGTTGGCGGCGTCACCGTAGGCGGTTCGGAGCCGTTCGACGCCGACGGGGCCGTCAACCGCGACCTTTCGAAGCAGACTGGCCGCACGGTAACTCCAGAAGTTCTCCTGCTCGGGTGGGAACTCTCGGCCGGTTCCGTTTTTCGTGTATTCGGCCCATTCGGGCGCTTCGAGTTCGGATTCGATCTTCTCGGCGACCGCCTCGATGAGGTCTTCGGCGGGGACGTCGTAGAGTGTCGTCATTACGTTCCGTTTCCGTTCCGGCGTGTTTAACGCTGTTGATATCCGGTAGTCAATCGATCTGCGTGGGCGGGCAACGACATCCGTGGCCGGGGCGATACCGACACCGGTGCGCCTATTGTCCGCGACGAGCAACCGACGAACATGGACGAACGGGCCGCACTCTCGTTGGTTGGTGAGTCAGTCGCCGATGCGGGTGACGACTGTGCGATCGTCGAAGATCTCGTTCTCACCACCGACATGCTTCACGAAACGACGGATTTCCCGGAGGGCGTAACCCGTTATACCGCCGGATGGCGAGCGGTGGGTGCGTCGCTTTCGGACGTGGCCGCGATGGGTGCGGGCGCGATCGCCGCAGTTGCGATATATGCCGCGCCACGATTCGATGCCTCCGAACTGACGGCGTTTCTCGACGGATGTACTGACGTGTGTGCGAGCGTTGATTCAGAATACGTGGGCGGTGACCTGGATAACCACGAGGAGTTTACCGTTTCAACGACCGCGGTCGGACGAACGAGCGAACCGGTGCTTCGGTCCGGCGCTGAACCCGGCGACGCGATCTGTGTGACCGGAACGTTGGGTCGAAGCGGGGCCGCAGTGAGGCTCTTTGAGACAGGTGACACCGAGCGCGCAAACGAGCTCTTCCGATTCGAGCCGCGCGTTGGGGCGGGACAGGCGCTCGCACCGTACGCCAGTTCGATGATGGATTCGAGCGACGGGCTCGCACGATCACTTCATCAACTCGCCGAAGCGAGCGATTGCGGGATGGCGATCGAATCTGCGGACGTGCCGATCGATCCGGTTGTCCAAGCGGTCGCCGAAACAGCGGCGGACGAACGCGAGTTGGGTATTCATTTCGGCGAAGATTTCGAACTCGTTTGTACGGTTCCCGAAGCGAAGCTCTCGGCTGCGCTCGAAGCATCGACAGTCGAGGTAACCCGAATCGGAACGGTCGTCGACAGCGGCGTGCGGATAGACGGCGAAAAGCTGGAGGATCGCGGATTCACCCACTGAAAAGCAGTTAGAGTTCGATGTATCCAGCTATATCTCCCGATTCACACACCGATTATTTCGATCGGTACGGGCGTGAAACAGAGCACACCGAGCGCGAACGTGAAGATGCCAACCACGAGTCTCGCCGGACCGATCTGCTCTTCGAATATCGGTGTGACCGGCCCCACATAGGCGAGCACGATCGTCACGAGACCCCAAAACCCCCACAAGACGGGTGCGTTATAGCTCACATCGGCGAAGAGCAGTAGATACGCGACGAGCCCGAAGAGGGCAGCGGGAACGAGCGAAGAGACCGTTTCGGCGCGCTCGCCAAGCATCGAACGGACCATGTGACCACCGTCGAGCTGTCCGACCGGTAAGAGGTTAAGAAAGGTCACGAAAAGACCGACCCACGCGCCGAAGATGACTGGATTCGCGACGAGTTCGGGCGATTCGTACGTAAGCGGCTGACCGGTGATCCACGCCAAAAACTGTAAAAGCGGTGGATAGCCGAGTTCGATCGTGATTAGCTCCTCGCCTTGGAGTTCCTCCAGTGGAACCTGAACGGGATCGAGATGAAGGCCGATCACCGCAACGACGATCGCGGCGGCGAGCCCGGCTAACGGTCCCGCGACGCCGATATCGAAGAGCGCTTTGCGGTTCGGTATTCGCCCGCGGATCGAGATCAGTGCACCGAACGTCCCGATGAAGCTCGGAACCGGAATAAAATACGGGAGGCTCGCGTCGACGTTGTGATACCGTGAGAGCGCGTAGTGGCCGAGTTCGTGAACCGCGAGAACGCCGAGGACGGCGGCGGCAAACGGCCAGCCCGCAAGGAGATCGAGCGGTCCTTCGACGGGCTGATAATACCAGATCGTCCCGGCGTACAGCGTTGTCAATACGGTTGCGACGAACATTACGAGATTCGTCCACGGGATCCCGCGTCGGAATCGTCGAGGTTCGGCGACGAGCGCGCGGCGTGTCTCGCTGATTTGCACGCCAGTTATCGGATCCGGTTCGCTATCGCGAACGGTATCGAGGCGGACTTCATATCCGTGTTCGCGAAACAACGGCCAGACTTCTCGTTCGAGCCGACGGATGCCAGTCTGTGGATAGCCGTAATAGATGAGTTGGCCGTCCTCTGTCCGCTTGATCTCGGTCGTCTGAAACGCTGGTGAGAGAGATTCCGGTGAGGGCCCAGCACGGGTCGACGACCGATGGGGAGAATCCATCGGTTGAATCGAAGTGTCTAAGCGAAATAAATCTCTTGGCAGCGTCGGTGTCTGCTGGTTGTTCAACGATGAAAGACCAGCACACTACCCAAGCTAGAACCGGGCCCGTTATCGAACGGGGACGATCGGATTGTGCCTCTCGTATACAGCGGTCACACAGCGGGGTCGGGTTATGCTCGCGTTACACGCCACGTCGTCGCGGACGTGTAGGACCACTTTTCGATCTCAAGGTCGACTGCGGAGTCACGGAGCTTCACCATCAGCGCACCGATCTCTTTCGGTGAGAGATCAACATCGTCCGCGATAAATTTACTTTTAATGTAGACCTCTCCATCCTCGGCGCGTTGGCTCAGATACCGTCGGAGCCGTGTTTCTTTGCTTTCGGTGGAGGGTTCCGTTGTGACGCTCATGTTTGGCACCTCGTTCACCCCTTACCCGGGAAGGGGTATATAAAGGGGTGAAGCTTCGGATCGATTCGGGTCACTTTGAGCGAACGAGGGCAAAAGAAGTCGTTTTAAAATCGGTTGAGACCTTTTAATACGTTTTATTATTCCCACTGAGTAATTATTTCATTTATTTATTATTGGATTAAATTGAAGCTGTTCGAAGCGAAATGGGCCACATATGCGCCGAGATTCACCGATAACGGGTGGAATCGACAAACCGTAACAAGCCGATCGTGTCCGGTATGGTCAGTCTCGAACCAATAACGTGATATTTCAGTCGACGTCGACCGGTCAGCTGTCTCACTCGCGTTCGTGAACCCAAAACGTCTCTTCGTCTGTAACTTCTTTTTTAAAGAGTGGAACCTCATCTTTTAAACGATTGATTCCATCCTCGACCGCGGTAAACGCCTCATCGCGGTGGCCAGCGAGGACGACGACGAAGACGATATCCTCTCCGTCCGGAATACGCCCCGTGCGGTGGTGGAGTCGGACGTCCAACACGCCTTCGCGGGCTTCGAGTTCCGCTTCGATGGTTCGCATTCGTTCCTCCGCGACGCCTTCGTATTTCTCGAACTCGAGATACCGCGTCCGCTCGTCGTTTTCGTGCTCCTTCGCGCGTACGCGACCGGTGAACGTCGCGATCGCTCCCGAATAGACGGCGGCGTCGCTTCGCTTAACCGACGCAACGAGCGATTCGAGCGTTTCGTACGGTTCCGTCCCATCGATTTTCTCGATGGCTGCGCTTGGATCGAGCGCATCGACATCCGGGACAGAGACGAGGGCGTCCTCATGACCATCTCCGATAGAGATCGTCGGAAGCCGTGCGTCAGGTGCACCGAGAACGAAGGCGTACTTGTGGTCGGGGGCGAGCCGATCGAGTGCATCCGAGATCGAAAGGTCCGATCCGCTCGCTCGCCAGCCATCGTCGACGACGTACTCCGTTTCGACTGACGACTGACGACGGTGTACGAGTCCACCGTCGAATTCAGTTGTTTCGAGCCGGACCGTTCCGACTCGACCATCGGCTGCGGTCGCTAACCGCGAGACGGCCCGTGGTGCATCCGCACCGAGAATGGAAACTGCGTACATGTGCGTTTCGTTGGCGTGCGACGGCTTGTAGGTGTCGGAAGTCTTGATAACGCTTAAGACCGGATGCCGGCAACCGAAACGTAATGAGAGTCGTTATTTGTATCGGTGGGAGTGTGCTCGCGCCCGGACTCGAAGCCAACCGCGTCGAAGCACACGCCGACACCATCGACGAACTGGTCGCGGCGGGGCACGAGGTCGCGGCCATCGTCGGGGGCGGGAGTGTTGCGCGCCAATATATCGGCACGGCACGGAAACTCGGCGCGACCGAGTACGATCTCGACAGCCTCGGGATCGACGTGACTCGTCTGAACGCCCGGTTGTTGATCACGGCGCTCGAAAGCTCCGCGATACCGGAGCCCGCGACATCCCATGAAGAGGCACGCGCCTCGATGCGTCGCAACGAAGTGGCGGTGATGGGTGGAACGGTTCCCGGACATACGACCGACGCCGTCGCTGCGCTGTTGGCAGAGATGGTCGAAGCGGATCTGCTCGTGTACGCGACGAGTGTTCCCGGTGTTTTCTCTGCGGATCCGAACGAGAGCCAAGGCGCTGAGCGATACGACGAACTGACCGCGAGTGAGCTCGTCGATGTGGTCTCGACGATTCAGACGATGGCCGGATCGAAAGCGCCGGTCGACCTGCTCGCCACGAAGATCATCGAACGGTCCGGGCTCCGGGCCGTCGTGTTGGATGGGACCGAGCCGTCCCGGGTCGCCGCAGCCGTCGCCGGCGACGCCGATGGGACGGAGGTCATCCCCGATGGATGATCCGTACGATATCGGATCCGATGAGCACCGTGCGTTCTGGGCCGATGCCGTCGCCGATCAGATCGAACAACGCGATCCCGACGAACCGATAGTCATCAAAGGCGGTGTCTCGCCCTCGGGCGTCCCACATCTCGGCCATTTTAACGAGATCATGCGCGGCTATTTCGTCGCCGAAGCGCTCAGAGATCGTGGACGCGAAGTCCGACAGATATTCACGACGGACGACAAGGACCGACTTCGGAAGCTGCCACGAAAGCTCGCGGATTTAGAGTGGAACGTCGTCGGGCTCGGAGAGGTCGACGCCGGCGCGCTCGGCCGAAACCTCGGCAAACCCTACACGGATATCCCGGACCCGTTCGGCTGTTGTGAGTCCTACGGAGCCCATTTCACCGAGTTGCTCAGACGTTCCGCGGAAGCGATCGACGTCCCGATCGAGATGGTCTCGAACACCGAACAGTACGAATCGGGCGGCTTCGATAAAGCAATCGAGCAGGTCCTAGCGAACCGCGAGACGGCCCGGACGGTACTCAAGGACTTTCAGGACAAAATCGATGAGGACTACGTCCCCTTTTTCGCGCAATGTCGTGAATGCGGCCACCTCACTGAAACGATCACGGCGGTCGATATCGAAGCGAAAACCGTCGATTACGTCTGTGCGGACGTTTCGGCCGGGGATGAGACGATCAGTGGCTGTGGACACGTCGGGACGGCGACGTTCAGAGAGGGGAAACTTCCGTGGCGTTTCGAGTGGCCGGCCCAATGGCTAACGCTTGGCGTCGATTTCGAGCCGTTCGGCAAGGACCACGCCGAGGGATCGTGGCCGTCCGGCGAGACCATCGCGCGCGAGGTGTTCGGATTCGAGCCGCCGGTGCCGATGGTGTATGAGTGGTTCACGCTCAACGGTGACGCCCTTTCGTCCTCCGAAGGAAACCTAATCACGATCGACGAGGTGCTCGAACTGCTTGAAATCGAAGTACTTCGGTACTTCTTTACGAAAAACCCGAAGAAACAGCGCGATTTCGATGTCAACCGGCTCGATCGACTCGTCGATGAATTCGATCGTTTTGAGGGGATTTACTTCGACGAGGTCGACGCCGACGAGGACGAAAGAGAACTGGCTGAACGCGCCTATCCGATGCTCGACGCCGGTGAAGACGGGCGACCGCTCCGGATCCCGTACACCTTCGCCGCCGTGCTCGGAATGACTGACGACCGCGACCTGCGCGTGCAGATGGCACAGCGGTCCGGACACCTCCCGGAAGATGCAACCGAAGACGAGATCGATGCCGCACTCGAGCGTGTCGAGAAAGCGCGGACGTGGGCGGTCCAGACGGATAACGAGTTCAACTACCGGCTCGCCGAAACGCTTCCCGAAGTCGAGTTCGGTTCGAAAACGAAAGCGGCACTCGATGA
>LKMJ01000634.1_pt1 | contig 27927 bp, 21 predicted proteins | sample 643391 | NCBI WGS metagenome assembly LKMJ01 (sample SAMN04112250, study PRJNA286221) | soda lake metagenome | biome: soda lake; feature: Kulunda Steppe; material: water; isolation source: sample PL-Br10 brine of Picturesque Lake | place: Russia: Kulunda steppe | collected 2010-07 | reverse complement strand
GCGGGGACGTACTCCGCCTCGAGCCACTCCTGCTCGTCGCTGGCGAAGAGGTAGCGGTTGTCGTCGCGGTAGGGCACAGCCAGGCGCTGCAGGACCCGGGCGGCCGGCATGGGGTGGCGCTGCGCCAGGCTGTTGTACAGCTCCATGCCCAGTTCCCAGGAAAGGCCCACATCCTGCGGGCGATCGGCGAAGTGGTAGTCGAAGAGTTCGCGCACGTGCTGGACCCAGGGGTCGTCATCGGCGTACTCCGGATCGAGCAGGGCGTGGGCAGCGCGCTCCAGGCGCTCGATCACCGGGTCCTCGGACTCACGCTCGGCGGCCCGGGCCTGGTGGAAGGGGAGCCAAAGGCGCTGCAGTCCCGGGAACTCGCGGATGGCCAACGCCTCCACCCGGGCGTCTTCGATCAGGCCGATGACGGCCATCTGCGCCGCGTTGAGCATCTCCGGTGAGAGCGGCTCGGTGGTATGGACCAGGTGCGCGGCGGCATGGGCGGCCGCGGCCCGGTAGAGGTCCTTGCCCGGCAGGCCGTGATAGTCATCGTAGGCGTCGGGCAGGTGGATCACCCGCTGCTCGATGAACGGCTTGTACCCCTCGCGGGTTTCGAAATCGCCGGAGGTCGGGCGCATGAAGAAGTCCCGCGCCCACAGCGCGCGCAGGTAGAAATTGAGCTTGCGCTGGTTGTCCACCAACAGCGTGCCCCGGCGCTCTTGCTGAAGCATCGCCTGGCTGTCGGCGGTCTGCAGCCCGAAGTAGGCGCGTTGCTGTTCGAAGTCACGGGCGTGGGCCTGCGCCCCCCACAGCGCCCAGCGCCGGAAGCCCCCCAGGGTAAGCTTGGAGAAGAGCTCATCGAGGTTCTCCAGCATCGGCCGCAGGCCCCGCGGGGCCTTCGCCGAGAGCTGGTGAACGAGATGGAGGAACTGGCGCAACAGCTCCGGGTCGCCGAGCCGCCGCGCGGCAGTGGGCAGGCCGGCCAGCAACAGGGCGATCACCTGGCCGCTGACCATGGAGGATAGCTTCATGGCGGCACTGACCACCTCGGGCAGGACGTCCTCCCCCACCTCCTTGGCCACCGCCGGCATCGCCTCCAGGTAGCCGACGACCAGGTCAGCCCCACGCCCCAACTCGGCCAGGGCCCGGGCCCCTTCCAGATAGTTGTGCAGGCCCCGCGGCGACATCACCCGGGACGCCTCGGCGAAGCTCGCCTCCAGCGTCTCGGCGACGCGCGGCTCTGCCGCCACCAGGGTCTCGCGGTAGTCCTCGAGGCGCACCGTCATCGCAATCCCCCGCACTGCCCCCGGGTGATCACCCGAACGTTTAGAAGTAGGTCGCCACCGCCTGATCCAGTGTCTCGCGCATGTCCGGATCGTCGGTGAGCGGGCGCACCAGCGACATGGTGCAGGCCGAGCGCGGCTCGATGCCCTTGGCGATCAGGTTGCCGGCGTAGACCAGCAGCCGCGTGGAGATGCCCTCATCCAGCCCGTGGCCCTTGAGGTTGCGGGCGCGGTGGGCGATCTGCACCAGCTTGTCGGCGATCTGGCTATCGACGCCGGTCTCGTGGGCGACGATCTCGGCCTCGGCGGCGGCCTCCGGGTAGTCGAAGTCGAGGGCCCCGAAGCGCTGCTTGGTGGACTGCTTGAGATCCTTCATCAGCGACTGGTAGCCGGGGTTGTAGGAGATCACCAGATGGAAGTCGGGGTGGGCATGGACAAGTTCGCCCTTCTTCTCCAGCGGCAGCGTCCGCCGGTGGTCGGTCAGGGGGTGGATCACCACCGTGGTGTCCTGGCGCGCCTCGACTACCTCGTCGAGGTAGCAGATGGCACCGATCCGCGCCGCAGTGGTCAGCGGCCCGTCCTGCCAGCGGGTGCCGTTGGCATCGAGCAGGTAGCGACCCACCAGGTCGGCGGCGGTCATGTCCTCGTTGCACGCCACCGTGACCAGGGGGCGTTCCAGCTTCCAGGCCATGTACTCGACAAAGCGCGACTTGCCGCAGCCGGTCGGCCCCTTGAGCATCACCGGCATGCGGGCCTGGTAGGCGGCCTGGTAGAGATCGACCTCGTCACTGACCGGCCGGTAGTACGGCGCTTCGGTGACGCGATACTGATCCACATCGTGCTCGGTCATCGCCCCTCCACTCGGTCGGCTGCTGGCTTTTCGGATGGTGACCGGGCCGCGCCCGCGGCGGGACGCGCCGCGCATCCCTCCATGGATGAGCCCGACCACCATGCGAAAAGCCGCGGCAGGCCGCGGCCCCCGGTCACCGCCGCCCGCTGGGGGCGGACGACGGCCCGGGGTCCGCGTTGCCGCTAGACCTCGATGGGACCGCGGTAGATCACCATCGCCGTGCCCTGCGTCTGCCGGTAGTTGTCGTACCCGATCAGGCGCACGTGGTGCTCCGGATGGGCCTTGTGGCACGCCTCGGCCTCCTTGAGGATGGCGTCCACGTCGGTCTCGCCGAACATCGGCAGCTTCCACATGTACCAGTAGTGGTCAAAGGCGTTCTCCGGCTCGGTGTGCTCGATGGCCGGGTTCCAGCCCTGATCGACGATGTACTGGACTTGCTTGCGGACGTCCGCGTCGCTCATCTCCGGCAGGTAGGAGAAGGTCTCGAAGCGACGGCTGTTCGGATCGGACAGCTTGGAGTTGTAATCCTGGATCTCACTCATTGCTCAGTCTCCTTCCCCTTTACCGGTGCGCCGTGTCCAGCTTGTCCACGGTGTCGAACTCGAACTTGATCTCCTTCCACGTCTCCATGGCGGCCTTCAGCTCGGGGCTGCTCTTGGCGGCGTTGGTGAGGATGTCCTTGCCCTCCTTCTCCAGCTCACGCCCCTCATTGCGGGCCTGGACGCAGGCCTCCAGGGCCACGCGGTTGGCTGCGGCGCCGGCAGCATTGCCCCACGGGTGGCCCAGCGTGCCGCCGCCGAACTGGAAGACGCCGTCATCGCCGAAGATCGACAACAACGCCGGCATGTGCCAGACGTGGATACCACCCGAGGCCACGGCGAAGGCCCCCGGCATGGCGCCCCAGTCCTGGTCGAAGAAGATCCCCCGCGAGCGGTCCTCCTCGATGTAGGACTTGCGCAGCAGGTCGATCCAACCCAGCGTGGACTGCCGGTCGCCCTCGAGCTTGCCGACCACGGTGCCGGTGTGCAGCTGGTCGCCACCCATCAGGCGCAGGATCTTGGTCAGTACCCGGAAGTGGATGCCGTGGTTCGGGTTGCGGTCGAGCACGGCGTGCATGGCGCGGTGGATGTGCAGCAGCATGCCGTTGTCGCGGCACCAGTTCGACAGGCCCTGGTGGGCACAGAAACCGGCGGTGATGTAGTCGTGCATGATGATCGGTGCGCCAATCTCCTTGGCGAACTCGGCACGCTTGTACATCTCCTCCGGCGTCGGGGCCGTGACGTTGAGGTAGTGGCCCTTGCGCTCGCCGGTCTCCTCCTCGGCCTTCTGGATCGCCTCCATGACGAACTCGAAGCGATCGCGCCAGCGCATGAACGGCTGGGAGTTGACGTTCTCGTCGTCCTTGGTGAAGTCGAGACCACCGCGCAGGCACTCGTAGACCGCGCGGCCGTAGTTCTTGGCCGAGAGGCCGAGCTTGGGCTTGATGGTGCAGCCAAGCAGCGGGCGACCGTACTTGTTCATCTTGTCTCGCTCGACCTGGATGCCGTTCGGCGGCCCGGGGCAGGTCATCACGAAGTGCAGCGGGAAGCGCACATCCTCCAGGCGCAGGGCGCGCACGGCCTTGAAGCCGAAGACGTTGCCCACCAGGGAGGTGAAGACATTGACGATCGAGCCCTCTTCGAAAAGATCGATGGGGTAGGCGATAAAGGCGTAGAAGGCCTCGTCGTCGCCCGGCACGTCCTCGACCTTGTAGGCGCGACCCTTGTAGTGCTCCAGATCGGTGAGCAGGTCGGTCCAGACCGTGGTCCAGGTGCCGGTGGAGGACTCCGCCGCCACGGCGGCCGCCGCCTCTTCGCGGTCCACGCCAGGCTGCGGCGTCACCTTGAACACGGCCAGCAGGTCGCTATCCTTGATCTTGTAATCGGGCTCCCAATAGGTCTCCCGATACTCTTTGACGCCCGCGGTATACGTCTTGCTCGCCATCGATCCTCTCCTCAAGCGTTTCTGCTCGTAAGTCCAAACACGCCCCGGGGGCTTTCTGAGCAGCGCCGGTTCTTTTGGCTGCCCCTTGCGGCATGTCTCCAGACAGCATAGCCTTGCAGTTCAAGAAGAAAAAGAAATTGTTTTTGGTGCTTGGATAAGGTTTCTATTATTAACAAGCATTGGGGGAGGCCCAGGAGGATGAACATCACACTACGGCAGCTGCAGGTGTTCGAGTCAGTCGCCCGACATCTCAGCTTCACCCGTGCCGCCGAGGAGTTGTATCTCACGCAACCGGCGGTCTCCATGCAGATCAAGCAGCTCGAACAGCAGGTCGGTCTGCCGCTGTTTGAGCAGATCGGGAAACGAATCTACCTCACCGAGGCGGGGGAGGAGGTGCGGCGCTATGCCCAACGCATCTCCGCAGAGCTCCGCGAACTGGCCGACGGCCTGGAGGCCCTGCGTGGGCTGAACAGCGGCCGCCTGCGCCTGACGGTGGCCTCCACGGCCAACTACTTCGCCACCGACCTGCTCGCCGCCTTCACCCGGCGTCAGCCCGGCGTGACCTTCCAGCTGGAGGTCACCAACCGGGAAGGGGTGATCCGCCGTATCCAGGACAACGAGATGGATCTGGCGGTCATGGGCCGCCCGCCCGAGGGGTTGGACGTCGCTGCCGAGGCCTTCATGCCGAATCCGCTGGTGATCATCGCCGCACCGGACCATCCGCTGGCCGACGGCTCGCCGATCCCGCTCGAGCGGCTGCAGGACGAGCTCTTCGTCCTGCGTGAGCAGGGTTCCGGCACCCGCAACGCGGTACAGCGCGTGCTCGAGGAGCGCGGCATGAACCTGCGCGGCGGCCTGGAGATGAGCTCCAACGAGGCCATCAAGCAATCGGTGCAGGCCGGACTCGGCCTCGGTGTCGTCTCCATCCACACCGTGGCCCTGGAACTGGAGCTTGGCCGGCTGCGGGTGCTCAACGTCGAGGGGTTCCCCCTGGAGCGGCAGTGGTACCTGGTCCACCGCTCGGGCAAGCGCCTGTCACCGGCCGCCGAGGCGTTCCGCCAGTTCATCCTCGACGAGGCGCACCGGCACTGGCAGATCCCCGAGACGCCGGGCATTGCCCCGCCGCCGGAGCCACCGCTCCAGGCCGTGCCGTGAGCCGATTTATTCCAATAATCATCAATCCTTAGTTCCCCGCGGGGCGCCCTGGCCGTAGCTTGCCGGGGCGCCCAGGGTTCAAGCCGGGAGGAATCCCATGAACAAGCCGTGGATCGCACCATCCATCCTGTCCGCCGACTTCGCCCGCCTGGGCGATGAGGTCAACGCCGTGCTGCAAGCCGGCGCCGATGTCATCCACTTCGACGTGATGGACAACCACTACGTCCCCAACCTGACCATCGGCCCGCTGGTCTGTCAGGCCCTGCGCGACCACGGCGTCACCGCGCCCATCGATGTGCACCTGATGATCAAGCCGGTGGACCGGATCATTCCGGATTTCGCCGCGGCCGGCGCCGACTGGATCACCTTCCACCCGGAGGCGAGCGAGCACATCGACCGCTCGCTGAGCCTGATCCGCGAGCACGGCTGCAAGGCCGGCCTGGTCTTCAACCCGGCCACGCCGCTCGACTGCCTGCGCTACGTCGCCGACAAGGTGGACATGGTGCTGCTGATGTCGGTGAACCCCGGCTTCGGCGGGCAGAAGTTCATCCCCGGAACCATCGACAAGATCGCCGAGGCGCGGCGACTGCTCGATGAGCTGAACCCGGGGGCGCGCCTGGAGGTCGACGGCGGGATCAAGGCCGAGAACATCCGGCAGGTGGCCGAGGCCGGCGCGGACACCTTCGTGGCCGGCTCGGCGGTCTTCGGGGCCGACGACTACGCCCGGGCCATCGCCGATATGCGCAAGGAGCTCGAGGCTGCGCACCGCGCCGGTTGAGCTCGCATCCAAGGGAATTTCTAGTCAGCGAGCAAGAGGGTCAAGCCATGTCCGAGAAGCATCCGATCATTGCGGTCACGGGGTCCTCCGGGGCAGGGACCAGCACCGTCAAGAACGCCTTCGAACACATCTTCCGCCGCGAACAGGTCACCCCGGTGGTGATCGAGGGCGATGCCTTCCATCGCTACAACCGCCAGGAGATGCGTGATCAGCTGGCCCGAGCCGCCGAGGAAGGCCGCAACCTGAGCCACTTCGGCCCCGAGGCCAACGTCTTCGACGAGCTGGAAAACTCCTTCCGTCGCTACGGCGAAGAGGGGATCTGCCGGCGCCGGCGCTACCTGCACAACGACGAGGAAGCGGAGCCCTACGGCCTGCAGCCCGGCGAGTTTACCGACTGGGAAGACGCCGGGCAGGACAGCGACCTGCTCTTCTACGAGGGCCTGCACGGTGGCGTGGTGACCGAGGAGCACAACGTCGCACAGCACGTGGACCTGCTGGTCGGCGTGGTGCCCATCGTCAACCTGGAGTGGATCCAGAAGATCCATCGCGACGGCGCCGAGCGCGGCTATACGGCGGAGAAGACTGTGGACACCATCCTGCGGCGCATGCCGGATTACGTGAACTACGTCACGCCGCAGTTCTCACGGACGGACATCAACTTCCAGCGTGTGCCCACCGTGGACACCTCCAATCCGTTCATCGCCCGCGATGTGCCGACGCCGGACGAGTCCTTTACGGTCATCCGCTTCCGCCAGCCGGAGCGGTTCGGGATCGATTTCCCGTACCTGCTGAACATGATCTCCGACTCGTTCATGTCCCGGCGCAACACCATGGTGGTCCCCGGCGGCAAGACCGGCTTCGCCATGGAGCTGATCATGACGCCGATCATCCACGAGTTCGTCGAGCGCAGCCGCAAGCTCAAGGGAGCCCGCTAGACGGCGGCGCACCAACGGCAAACACGCACCACAAGAAAAAAAAGGGGGGCGCCACCCTGGGTGACGCCCCCTTTCTCGTTTCTGGTGTGGCCCGCCCGGGGCGGGCTGTCACCGATCAGAACTCCTCTTCGAGATCCTCGTCGCCGAAGTCATCCTCGAAGTCGTCCTCAAAGTCGTCTTCGAAGTCGTCGTCCTCGAAGTCGTCAAAGGCCTCGTCCTCGTCCATCGGAGCCGGCTCATCGCCCTCCGGCATCTCCTCGAACTCATCGAGCTCCTCGAAGTCGTCGCCGCCGCCGCAGCCCGCCAGCGTCAGCCCGCCGGCGATGGTCAGGATCCCCATGATGGTTGCCAGCTTGCGCATGATCTTCTCCTCTCCAAGCGTGTTGAAATCCGTCCACGTGAATCTCGTGTTCACGCCTCAATCACACCGACACCGGCATGCTGCGTCAAGTTCCCCGCCGACGCACCCTTGGGCGAGGCCAGGGGAGCGGGCATAATCAAGGCCTTCAACGGCAGCGTGAAACAATGGAGGCGGTCGTGACACGGAGCTCCCAACCGCAGTTCAATGGCGGCTACCCCCTGCGGCGCCCGCGCCGGATGCGCCGCGACGCCTTCTCCCGCCGACTCATGCGGGAGACCCGGCTCGGCCCGGAGGATCTGATCCAGCCGGTCTTCGTCCTCGACGGCGAGGACCGCACCGAGCCGGTACCCTCCATGCCCGGCGTCGAGCGCATGACCATCGACCGGCTGGTCCAGGAGGCACGCGAGCTGCACGCCCTCGGCATCCCGCTGATCGCCATCTTCCCGGTGACGCCGGCCGACGCCAAGAGCGAGGACGCGCGCGAGGCCTACAACCCGGGCGGCATCGCCCAGCGTGCGGTGCGCGCGGTCAAGGATGCAGTCCCCGGCATGGGCGTGATGACCGATGTCGCCCTCGACCCGTTCACCAGCCACGGCCAGGACGGACTAATCGACGACAGCGGCTACGTCATGAACGAGGAGACCGTCGAGGTCCTGGTCCGCCAGGCGCTCTCCCACGCCGAGGCCGGTGCCGACGTGGTCGGCCCCTCCGATATGATGGATGGCCGCGTGGGGGCGATCCGCAGCGCCCTGGAGTCCCACGACCACCGCAATGTGCGCATCCTCTCCTACGCGGCCAAGTACGCCTCCTGCTACTACGGCCCGTTCCGCGACGCGGTGGGCTCGTCGGACAACCTCGGCAGCGGCGTGGCCGGGCCGGGCAAGGACAGCTACCAGATGGACCCGGGCAACAGCGACGAGGCCCTGCACGAGGTCGCCCTCGACCTGCAGGAAGGCGCGGACATGTTCATGGTCAAGCCCGGGCTGCCTTACCTGGACATCATCCGGCGGATCAAGGACGAGTTCGGTGTACCAACCTTCGCCTATCAGGTCAGCGGCGAGTACTCCATGCTCAAGGCGGCTGCCCAGAACGGCTGGCTCGATGAGCGCGAGTGCGTCCTCGAGGCACTGCTCTCGCTGCGCCGGGCCGGTGCCGACGGCATCCTGACCTACCACGCGCGGGCCGCCGCGCAGTGGCTGCAGGAAGAGGGCTGAGACCTTGAAGAGCTACTTCGCCCGGATCTTCGGCTCCTCGCCGGTCGCCCCCCTGCAACAGCACATGACCGAGGTGGTCGACTGCGTCGAGGTCCTGCCGGAGCTCTTCCGGGCTTCGGCGGTGGGCGACGTGCAGCGCATGCGCGACGCCCACCGCCAGATCGTGCACCACGAGCACGAGGCGGACCGCCTGAAAAAGGAGATCCGCGCCCACCTGCCGCCGGACCTGTTCATGCCCTGGGACCGGCGCGACTTCCTCGAGCTGCTGCGCGCTCAGGATCGGATCGCCAACAAGAGCAAGGACATCGCCGGACTGATGATCGGCCGCCAGATGCAGTGGCCACCGGCGCTGATGGAATCCACCCTGGGCCTGCTCGACCAGGGGATCGAGGCGGCCCGCCAGGCCAAAGCGTCGGTACGCGAGCTCGACGAGCTGGTCGAGGCCGGCTTCCGCGGCGCGGAGCTGGAGATCGTCGAAAGCCTGCTCGATAAGCTCGACGACGTGGAGGCCGAGACCGACCGCATGCAGGTCCAGCTGCGCTCTCAGCTCTTTGAGATCGAGCGCGAGCTCTATCCGGTGGACGTCATGTTCCTCTACCAGATCATCGAGGCCCTCGGCACCCTCGCCGACCGAGCCCAGCAGACGGGCGCCCGATTCCAGATCCTGCTCGCGCGCTAAGGCATGGAATACGCCGTCGTCTACCTGGTCCTGGCCGCCGCGTTCGGGCTGTTCATGGCCTGGGGCATCGGCGCCAACGACGTGGCCAACGCCATGGCCACGTCCGTCGGCTCCCGGGCGCTGACCATCCGCCAGGCGGTGGTAATCGCCGCCATCTTCGAGTTCGCCGGCGCGGTGCTCGCCGGCGGTGCGGTGGCGGCCACCGTCCGCGGCGGCATCGTCGACACCTCATCGCTGGTCGGCGAGGAGGAGATCCTCGTCTTCGGCATGCTGGCCGCCCTGGCCGCCGCCGGCTGCTGGCTGCTGGTCGCCTCCTGGCGGGGGTGGCCGGTCTCCACCACGCACTCGATCATCGGCGCCCTGGTCGGTTTCGGCATCGCCGGACTGGGCTGGGGGGCCATCCACTGGCCGGCCGTCGGACAGGTGGCCGCCAGCTGGGTCACCTCGCCGCTGATCGCTGCGGTGGTCAGCTTCGCCCTGTTCCGCTCGGTGCAGATGCTGGTCCTCGACCGCCGCCACCCGCTGGAGGCGGCCAAGAAGTGGGTGCCTTTCTACATCTTCCTCACCGGCTTCTTCGTCTCGGTGATCACCCTCTTCCGTGGCCTGCAGCACATTGGGTTGGAGCTGGGCTTCGCCACCAATCTGCTGCTCTCGCTGGCCATCGGCCTGGTCATGGCCTGGGCCGGCAAGCTGGCCATCCACCGCACCCGTTTCGACGAGCGCCCGCACCGGCGCTATCAGTTCCGCAACGTCGAGCGGGTCTTCGCGGTGCTCATGATCATCACCGCCTGCGCCATGGCCTTCGCCCACGGCTCCAACGACGTGGCCAACGCCGTCGGGCCGGTGGCCGCCGTGGTCGCGACCGTGACCAGCGGCGAGATCCAGCCCGAGGCCCCGGTCCCGGTGTGGGTACTGGTCCTCGGCGCCGTGGGCATTGTCGCCGGCCTTTTGATGCTCGGCCGTCACGTCATCGCCACCGTCGGCAAGAACATCACCCAGCTGACCCCGAGCCGCGGCTTTGCCTGCAACCTGGCCACCGCCGGGACCGTGGTCACCGCCTCGGGCATCGGATTGCCCATCTCCACCACCCACACCCTGGTCGGGGCCGTCCTCGGGGTCGGGCTGGCCCGCGGACTGGCCGCCATCGACCTGCGGGTGGTCACCGGGGTGTTCATGTCTTGGCTGGTCACCCTGCCCGCTGGCGGCATCCTGGCCGTGGTCTTCTTCTACCTGCTCTACTGGAGCTTCGGCTGATCCGGGACGCACTCATGAGCGATCACTACGCCGTCATCGGCAACCCCATTGCCCACAGCAAATCACCGCAGATCCACACCCGCTTCGCCGCCGAGGTCGGGGCCGATCTGCGCTATCAACGGCTGTGGGCGCCGGAGGATCACTTCGACGCCGTGGCCGAGGCGTTCTTCGCCGGCGGCGGCCACGGGCTCAACGTCACCGTGCCGTTCAAGGAGGCGGCCTGTGCCTTCGCCGACACCCTCAGCGAACGGGCACGCGCCGCCGGGGCGGTGAACACCCTGCGCGCCGAGGCCGACGGCCGGCGTTTTGGCGACAACACCGATGGCATTGGCCTGCTGCGCGACCTATGCAACAACCACGGCGTCGCGCTGGCCGAGCGTCGCGTGCTGCTGCTCGGTGCCGGCGGCGCCGCCCGTGGCGTGCTCGGCGAGCTGCTCCGGGAGGGGCCGCAGACGGTGACCATCGCCAACCGCACCGTGAACCGAGCCGAGGCGCTGGCCGGCTCCGATGCACGCATCCACGGCTGCGGCTTCGAAGCGCTGCACGGGCACACCTTTGACGTGGTGCTGAACACCACCGCGGCAGGGCTGCAGGGCGAGATGCCGCCACTGCCCGACGATCTGCTCGCCACCGACGCCGCCGCCTACGACCTGGTCTATGCCGACGGCGACACGCCGTTCATGGCCTGGGCACGGGCGCGCGGCGCCGCCGTGGTCTGCGACGGTCTGGGCATGCTCGTCGAGCAGGCCGCGGAGTCGTTCTATCTCTGGCGCGGCACCTATCCGCAGACCGCGCCGGTGATCGCAGCACTGCGCGACGGGGCCTGATCGACGGGTGCCGCGCGGCTTACTCCTCGCGGCTGTTGACCATGACCTCGGCCTCGCCGGTGAGCACCGTACGCTTGCGCACGTAACAGCGCGTGTCCAGCCGCACCCGATGGCGCTGGTGATCCACTTCAAGGACCGTTGCCTCGGCCCGCACGGTATCCCCGATCCGCACCGGGGCCTGGAAGCGCAGCTGCTGACCCAGGTAGATGGCCCCTGGCCCCGGCATGCGGGTGCCGAGGACGCAGGAGATCAGCCCGCCGAGGAACAGCCCGTGGGCGATCCGCCCCTTGGCGAAGGTGGTTGAGGCGAATTCCTCGTTGATGTGCACCGGGTTGTTATCCCCGGAGAGCCCGGCGAAGAGGACCAGATCCGCCTCGGTGACCGTTCGCGTGTAGGAGCCCGACATCCCCGGCTCCAGATCCTCCACGCAATAGCCCTGCAGCTCGTGCACCATGCCCTTGCCCCCGCTTGCCTTCGCTGTCCGGTCCGGTAAATACAGATGGTGAATGGGTTGTCACTCTGACACGGACCGGTGCACAAAGACCACAGAGACAGCGCGTCGGGCCGCCCAACCCGGGCGTTTGCGCCCACGGGGGCGCGTGCATATACTACCGTGCCGCTTTTGTCAGCGGGCGATCGACACCGGCGGCGCACCGCGCTCATCGGGCCGGCCGCCCCCCAAAAACGACCCCGCAGCATCCCAGAGGCGACCGTGACGTACGAAAACGCACCCGGCCTGTATCGGCCCAGCTTCGAACGAGACAACTGCGGTTTCGGGCTGATTGCCCACATGGATGGTAACCCCAGCCATTGGCTTGTCGAAACCGCCGTATCCGCCCTCGGGCGACTCACCCACCGCGGCGCCGTGGCCGCCGACGGCAAGACCGGTGATGGCTGCGGCCTGCTGCTGACCAAGCCCGACGCCTTCCTGCGCGCCGTGGCCGAGGAGGCGGGCCTGTCTCTCGACGATCAGTACGCCGTCGGCAGCCTGTTCCTGCACCCCGACGAGCAGCGCGCCGAAGCGGCCCGCGAGGCATTGCGCCAGGCGCTGCGCAGTCAGGGACTGGAGCCGGCCGGGTTCCGGGAGGTTCCGGTGGACACCTCGGCGCTGGGGGCCCAGGCCCTCCAGACCTGTCCCCGGATCGAGCAAGTCTTCGTCAACGCCGATCCGGGGATGGAAGCCCAGGACCTGGAGCGGCGGCTTTTCATCGCCCGCCGGCTCACCGAGAAGGCGGTCGACAGCGAGGACGAGGTCTTCTACGTGGCAAGCCTCTCGGGCCGGGTCCTCTCCTACAAGGGGCTGGTGATGCCGGATTACCTGCCCACCTTCTACCAGGACCTGCAGGACCCCCGCCTCGCCTCCTCCCTCTGCGTTTTCCACCAGCGCTTCTCGACCAACACCCTGCCCCAGTGGCGTCTCGCCCAGCCGTTCCGCTATCTGGCCCACAACGGCGAGATCAACACCATTCAGGGCAACCGCAACTGGGCCAACGCCCGCGCCTTCACGCTCCAGACCCCGCTCATCCCGGATATGGAGGCGGTGCACCCGCTGGTCAACAGCGAGGGCTCCGATTCCTCGAGCCTCGACAACATGCTCGACGTGCTCCTGCAGGGGGGGATGGACATCTTCCGCGCCATGCGCCTGCTGATGCCGCCGGCATGGCAGAACGTGGACTCCATGGACGCGGACCTGCGGGCCTTCTACGAGTACCACTCCATGCACTGCGAGCCCTGGGACGGGCCCGCCGGCATCGTCCTCACCGACGGGCGCCACGCCGCCTGCTCGCTGGATCGCAACGGCCTGCGCCCGGCGCGCTGGGTGATGACCCGGGACCGCCACATCACCCTGGCCTCGGAGGTGGGCGTCTGGGATTACGATCCGGCCGAGGTGGTGGCCAAGGGGCGGCTGAAGCCCGGCGAGATGCTCGCCGCCGACACCGAGACCGGGCAGCTGCTCACCCCGGAGCAGATCGATGACCGGCTGATGCGGCGCAAGCCTTACAAGGTCTGGCTCAGCGACCACCTGCGCCGGCTGGACCCGCTGCCCGGCTACGATAGCCGCACGCCGCAACTCGACGCCAAGGCCCTGGAGGTCCACCAGAAGCTCTTCGGCATCTCGTTCGAGGAGCGCGACCACGTCATGAAGGTGATGGCCCAGGACGGCCAGGAGGCGGTCGGGTCGATGGGCGACGACACCCCGCTGCCGGTGCTCTCGCGCAAGGTCCGCGCCCTCTACGACACCTTCCGCCAGCAGTTCGCCCAGGTCACCAACCCGGCCATCGATCCGCTGCGCGAGCGCATCGTGATGTCGCTGGAGACCTGCCTCGGGCGCGAGAAGAACCTCTTCGATGAGTCCGAGGACCACGCCAAGCGGATCACCGTCGACTCGCCGGTGCTCTCCGGTGCCAAGTTCGCGGCGATCCGGTCGCTGGAGGACCCGGAGTACGCCAACACGGTCATCGACCTGAGCTACGACCCCAGCCAGCTGAACCTGCGCGGCGCCATTGAGGCGGTCGCCGCCGAGGCCGAGGCGGCGGTCCGCGCCGGATCGACCCTGGTGGTGCTCTCCGACCGCCGGGTCGAGCGCGGCCGCCTGACCATCCATGCCCTGCTGGCCACCGGCGCCGTCCACCACCGCCTGGTGGCTCGGGGGCTGCGCTGTAACGCCAACCTCATCGTCGAGACCGGCACCGCCCGCGACCCCCACCACGTCGCCTGCCTGATCGGTTACGGGGCGACCTGCGTCTACCCCTACCTGGCCTACGAGGTGGTGGCCGAGATGGCCCAGGCCGGGCGCCTTGAGGGCGACGTCGAGGAGCTCTGCCTCAACTACCGCAAGGGCCTGAACAAGGGGCTGTACAAGATCCTCTCCAAGATGGGGATCTCCACCATCGCCAGCTATCGCGGTGCGCAGCTGTTCGAGTCGGTGGGCCTGGCCGACGAGGTGGTGGAACTGTGCTTCACCGGCACCACCAACCGCATCCAGGGCATGGACTTTTCCGACCTGGAGGCCGACGCCCGCGAGCTGGCCCGGCGCGCCCACCGCCCCACCGAGCTCCTCGACCAGGGCGGTGTCTTCAAGTACGTCCACGGTGGCGAGTACCACTGCTACAACCCGGAGGTGGTCTCCTACCTGCAGCAGGCGGTGGAGGACGGCGACTACGCCACCTACAAGCGCTTCGCGGACGAGGTGAACCAGCGGCCCACGGCCACCCTGCGCGACCTGCTCGGGCTCAAGGTCCCGGAGCAGGGCATCGATCTCGATGAGGTCCAGCCCATCGACGACATCCTCACCCGGTTCGACTCCGCCGGGATGAGCCTCGGTGCCCTCTCGCCGGAGGCCCATGAGGCGCTGGCCATGGCCATGAACCGCCTCGGCGGCCGGTCGAACTCCGGTGAGGGCGGCGAGGATCCGGCCCGTTTCGGTACCGACCGCGTCTCCAAGATCAAGCAGATCGCCTCGGGCCGCTTCGGCGTCACCCCGCACTACCTGGTCAACGCCGAGGTGCTGCAGATCAAGGTGGCCCAGGGTGCCAAGCCCGGCGAGGGCGGGCAGCTGCCCGGGCACAAGGTCAACGAGATGATCGCCCGGCTGCGCTACTCCAAGCCCGGGGTGGCGCTGATCTCGCCGCCGCCGCACCACGACATCTACTCCATCGAGGACCTGGCGCAGCTGATCTTCGACCTCAAGCAGGTCAACCCGCAGGCGCAGGTCTCGGTGAAGCTGGTGGCCGAGGCCGGCGTCGGCACCGTGGCCGCTGGTGTGGCCAAGGCCTACGCGGATCTGATCACCATCGCCGGCTACGACGGCGGCACCGGCGCCAGCCCGCTGACCTCGGTGAAGTACGCCGGCGGCCCGTGGGAGCTGGGCCTGACCGAGACCCACCAGACCCTGCGCGCCAACGACCTGCGCGACAAGGTCCGGCTGCAGGCCGACGGCGGCATGAAGACCGGCCTGGACGTGATCAAGGGCGCGATCCTCGGCGCCGAGAGCTTCGGCTTCGGCACCGCGCCCATGGTGGCGCTCGGCTGCAAGTACCTGCGCATCTGTCACCTGAACAACTGCGCCACCGGCGTGGCCACCCAGGACAACGTCCTGCGGCTGAAGCACTTCGTCGGCACCGCCGAGAAGGCGGCGAACTACTTCCGCTTCGTCGCCGAAGAGACCCGCGAGTGGCTCGCCCGTCTTGGCGTGCGGCGCCTGGAGGACCTCATCGGCCGGACCGACCTGCTCGAGATCCTGCCCGGCGAGACCGAGCGTCAGGGGCGTCTGGACCTGACGCCGATCCTCTCCGATGGCGGGGTGGCCGAGGACAAGCCCACCCGCTGCCTGGAGCCGTCCAACCTGCCCTTCGACAAGGGCGAGCTGGCCGAGCAGATGGTGGCCGACTGCCTGCCGACCATCGAGGCCGGCAGCGGCGGTGAGTTCCACTACACCCTGCGCAACAACAACCGCTCCATCGGCGCCCGGCTCAGCGGCGAGATCGCCCGCCGTCACGGCAATCAGGGCATGGCGGATCACCCCATCACCCTGCACCTGACCGGCACCGCCGGGCAGAGTTTCGGCGTCTGGAACGCCGGCGGGCTGCACATGGTCCTTGAGGGTGACGCCAACGACTACGTGGGCAAGGGCATGGCCGGCGGCAAGCTGGTCCTCTACCCGCCCCAGGGCAGCCGGTTCGAGGCGCGGCGGACCCCGATCATGGGCAACACCTGCCTCTACGGCGCCACCGGCGGGCGCCTCTTCGCCGCCGGCACCGTGGGCGAGCGCTTCGGTGTCCGCAACTCGGGGGCCACCGCGGTGGTCGAGGGCGTCGGTGACCACGGCTGCGAGTACATGACCGGTGGCGTGGTCTGCGTGCTCGGCCCCACCGGAGTCAACTTCGGCGCCGGCATGACCGGCGGGCTTGCCTTCATCCTCGATGAGGCGGGCAACTTCGCCGACCGCTACAACCACGAGCTCATCGACATCCACCGGCTGCAGTCGGAGAACATGGAGGCTCACCGCAACTACCTGCGCGAGCTGATCCGCGAGTTCGTGGCCGAGACCGGCAGTGTGTGGGGACGGGCGGTCCTCGACGACTTCCGCGGCTACCTGCCCCGCTTCTGGCTGGTCAAGCCGAAGGCCGCCGATGTCCACACCATCCTCGACACGCTCCGCCAGGCGGCCTAACGGCCGCCGGCGGGCCCCGAGCACGAACGGATTAGTCAGCCATGTCCAGCAGTGTCTTCCAGTTCCTTGAGATCCCGCGCCGCGACCCGGACAAGCTCCAGGTCGATGAGCGCATCCGCCGCTTCGCCGAGATCTACGGCCGCTACGACGAGCAGACCGCCGCCGCCCAGGCGGGGCGCTGCCTCGACTGCGGCAACCCCTATTGCGAGTGGAAGTGCCCGGTCCACAACTACATCCCGCACTGGCTGCGGCTGGTGGCCGAGGGCAACCTGTTCGCAGCCGCGGAGCTCTCGCACAAGACCAACACCCTGCCCGACGTCTGCGGCCGCGTCTGCCCCCAGGACCGTCTCTGCGAGGGCGCCTGCACCTTGAACGACGGTTTCGGTGCGGTGACCATCGGCTCGGTGGAGAAGTACATCAGCGATGAGGCCCTGCGCCAGGGCTGGCGGCCTGATGTCAGCGACGTGGTCGATACCGGCAAGCGGGTGGCGGTCATCGGCGCCGGCCCCGCCGGGCTTGGTGCCGCCGACGTGCTCGCCCGCAACGGCGTGCGCCCGGTGGTCTTCGACCGCTACCCGGAGATCGGCGGCCTGCTGACCTTCGGCATACCGCCGTTCAAGCTCGACAAGGACATCGTGCGCCGGCGTCGCGAGATCCTCGAGGGTATCGGCGTCGAGTTCCGCCTGAACACCGAGGTCGGTCACGACGTCCAATTCGAGGAGCTGCTCGCCGAGTACGACGCCGTCTTCCTCGGCACCGGCACCTACACCTACATGCGCGGCGGCTTCCCCGGCGAGGACCTGCCCGGGGTCTACGAGGCGCTGCCCTACCTGGTCTCGAACATCAATCGCGAGGAAGGCTGGCAGGCCAGCGAGGACGAGTTCATCGACATGCGCGGCAAGCGCGTGGTGGTCCTCGGCGGCGGCGACACGGCCATGGACTGCAACCGCACCGCCATCCGTCAGGGCGCGACCAGCGTGACCTGCGCCTACCGCCGCGACGAGCAGAACATGCCCGGCTCCCGGCGCGAGGTGGAAAACGCCAAGGAAGAGGGCGTCGAGTTCCTCTGGAACCGCCAGCCGGTCGAAGTGATTGGAGAAAACCGGATCGAAGGGGTTAAGGTAGTCCGGACCGAGCTCGGTGCGCCGGACGAGAACGGGCGTCGCCGGCCGGAGCCGGTGCCCGGCTCTGAAGAGGTGCTGCCGGCCGACAGCCTGATCATCGCCTTCGGCTTTCGGCCCAGCCCGCCGCAATGGCTGGAGCAGCACGGCGTCGAGCTCGACGATTGGGGCCAAGTACGGGCGAGCCGGCAGGACGGATGCTTCGGGCAGACCACCAACCCGAAGATCTTCGCCGGCGGCGACATGGTGCGCGGCTCCGATCTGGTCGTGACGGCTGTCTGGGAGGGCCGTGAGGCAGCCAAGGGCATCCTTGATCACCTACAGGTATAGGAGTGACGCGGTGAGCAGCTCAGAGCTCAAGAACGATCGAATCCTGCGCGCGTTCCAGCGCCAGCCCGTGGACCGGACCCCGGTCTGGATGATGCGCCAGGCCGGCCGTTACCTGGCCGAATACCGGGAGGTGCGTGCCCAGGCCGGCAGCTTCATGGGCCTGTGCCGCAGCCCCGAGCTGGCGGCCCGTGTCACGCTGCAGCCGCTGGAGCGTTACGAGCTCGACGCTGCCATCCTCTTCTCGGACATCCTCACCATCCCGGATGCCATGGGCCTGGGCCTGAACTTCGTCGCCGGCGAGGGGCCCGTGTTCGAGCACCGGGTCAAGACCGCCGCCGACATCGACCGGCTGCCGCAGCCCTCCGCCGAGAAGGAGCTGCGCTACGTCATGGACGCCGTCGCGGCCTGCCGCAAGGAACTCGCCGGCCAGGTGCCGCTGATCGGCTTCACCGGCAGCCCCTGGACCCTGGCGACGTACATGATCGAGGGCGGCTCCAGCAAGACGTTCGCAGCCAGCAAGAGCCTGCTCTTCAACGAGCCGGAGGCTGCCCACCGGCTGATGGCCAAGCTGGCCGACACGGTAGCCGACTACCTCAACGGCCAGGTGGAGGCCGGCGCCCAGGCGCTGATGATCTTCGACACCTGGGGCGGCGCGCTCGATCCGGTGCGCTACCGCGAGTTCTCGCTGGCCTACATGCGACGCATCGTCGAGCAGCTGCCCCGCGAGCGCGAGGGGCGGCGCATCCCGGTGACCCTGTTCACCAAGGGCGGCGGGCAGTGGTTGGAAGACATCGCCGACACCGGCTGTGACGGCGTCGGCCTCGACTGGACCACCTCCCTGACCGACGCCCGCCGGCGTATCGGCGACCGGGTAGCGCTGCAGGGGAACCTCGACCCGTGCATGCTGCACGCCAACCCCGAGGTGATCCGCCGCGAGGTGGCCCGCTGCCTCGAGGAGTTCGGCCACGGGCCGGGCCACGTCTTCAACCTCGGTCACGGCATCCAGCCGGAGACGCCGCCGGAGAATGTCGACGCCATGATCCGGGCGCTCCACGAGCTCTCCCCGGCCTACCATGACGCAGCGGCCACCTCGGCCACGTCGTAGGCGGCGGAGGCGACGCACCCTCTCGGCGGGCGTGATCCCCGTGCGCTTCGCCGAGAGGGGGCGGCTCTATCTGCTCCTGCGCGCCTTCCAGTACTGGGATTTCCCCAAGGGCAAGGTCGAGCCCGGCGAGGAGCCGCTCGAGGCGGCTCAGCGCGAGGTCCAGGAGGAGGCCGGGATCACCGAGTTGAGCTTCCGCTGGGGGTACCACTTCTTCGAGACCGGCCCCTACGCCCAGGGCAAGGTCGCCCGCTACTACCTGGCCGAGACCACCACCCGACGCGTGGTCCTGGGCATCAACCCCGAGCTCGGCCGCCCCGAGCACCACGAGTACCGCTGGATGACGCCCAGCGAGGCGTACCGCCTCGCCTCCCCGCGGGTGCGCGAGGTGCTCGACTGGGCCGAGGCGCGGATCGCCGAGACGGTGCACGACGACGCCTGAGCAACCCTCAGCTGCGTCCGAAACGCCAGCCCACGGCCCCCTCCCAGGCGTCGCGGGCAAAATAGGCGAGCAGCGCCAGCACTATCACCGCGCCGCCGAGCATCGACGACACCGGTGGCACCTCCGCGAAGACCAGCCATACCCAGACCGGCCCCAGTGCGGCCTCGAGGAGCAGCACCAGGCTGACCTCCGGCGAGGGCAGGTAACGGGTGGACTGGGCGATGAGTACCAGCGCCAGCGGCATCTGCACCAGCCCCATCACCCCGAGCACCGCGTAACTCTCCCAGCCCAGGGCCAGCGGCGCGGCCCAGGGTGCTGCACACAGGGCGGCGACGACGCCGCCGGTGGCCACCACCGGCAGGCGATTGATCTCCGGACGGGCGCGCAGCAGCGTGAGGTTGGCGCCCATGTTGGCGGCGGCCAGCAGCGCCGCCAGATCGCCCAGCCGCCCGCCGGGTTCCGCCGGAGCGCTGAAGATCACGGCCATGCCGACGATCACCGCGGCGATGGTCCACCAGGTCCGGGTCTGGATCGGCTCGCGCAGGAAGAGCCAGGTGAACACCGCCGAGAAGAGCGGTGCGGTCGCGAAGAGCACCAGCACGTTGGCGGCGTGGGTGTTGAGCACCGCGAAGACGAAGAGGATCGAGTTCAGCCCGAAGAGCAACCCAGAGGCCGCCGCGGCCCAGCCGCCCCGGCGCCAGATGCGCAGGGTGTACCGGCCCTGGGTGGCGAAGAGCAGGGCGCTGACCGTCACCGCCATGAGCAGCCCCCGCCAGAAGACCACATCCCAGCCTTCGGCACCGGCCAGGCGCACCAGCACCGCATCGAAGCTCAGCGCCGTCACTCCGGCGGCGGCGATCATCAGGCCCTTGGCACGGTCCTGGGCGCCGAAGGGCGCAGCGCTCCGCGGCATACTGACTGAACTCCCTGTTGGATGACCCCGCCGGCCCGGCGGGAGGCTTGGCGTCGCGACGAAGGCCGGGAGGATAACCCCTCCCGGCCCTCGTTTCAGTAGGTCTCGAAGCGGATCCCGGCGTAGATGGTGCGCTCCGGGGCGGGCTCGAAGTAGCCCCCGTCCTCAAGCGAACCATCACCGGCCGTTGCCGCATTGATGCGCACGTTGGCGTCGTAGGTCTCGTCGAAGAGGTTGTTGACCCCGAAGAAGGGCTGCGCCTCGTAGGCATCGGTGACGAAGGTGCGGCTGGCGTGCAGGCCGACCTCGGCGTAGCCGGAGCTGCGCTGGGTGTTGCGGTCGTCGGCCCAGATGCCCTCGCTGGCCCGCAGGTCACCGGCCACCCGCCAGCCGTTGGGGGCCTGCCAGCCGGCCTCCAGGTAGCCGTGGGCGCGGGGCACGCCCGGGATGCGGTTGCCCGCCACCGACTTCGCCTCTTCATCGATCTCACCCGGGGCATCATCGTCCCCGATAGCCGGCGTCTCGTAATCCCGGAAGGTGAACTGCCCGTAGGCCAGAGCGGCGGTCAGCTCCAAACGATCCGTCGGGAACGCCTCCACGCCCAGCTCCACGCCCCGCCGGCGGGTCTCGCCGGCGTTCTCATAGCGCTCCGGACCGTCGGTCTCCCCCTGCGGGACCAGTTCGTCCTCGGTCACCACTTGAAAGAGGCTGAACTCGTAGCGCAGCCGCCGATCCAGGGCCCGCCCCTTGACCCCGACCTCCAGGGAGCGCGCCTGCTGCGGCTCAATGGCGTCGTTGATGCCCCCTTCATCGCGGTCCCAGAGCTCCCAGAGGGTCGGCGTCTCGAAGGCGGAGCTGGCGTTGGCGTAGAGGCTGTGATCCTCGGCCACGGCGTAGCGCACCCCGGCCAGGTAGCTCGGCTCGGTGTAGGTCTGACTTTCGGTCCCCCCATCCGTCGCCTTGCGATCGTCGATGCTCATTCGGGTCCAGTCCAGACGACCGCCGCCGACCAGCCGCCAGCGCGGCGCCACCTCCCACTCCGCCTGCAGGTAACCGGCCACCACCTGGGCCTGCTCAATCTGATCGTTGGTGCGCTCTCCTTCGCTGCCATTTTCGTTGACGTAACGCTGCCGGTCGTCGTACTGCCACTCGGCGTCGGTACCCACGGAGACCTGCACCGGCCGCCCGGCGGCCTCGGTGCGGCGCACGTGGCGGCCGCCGACGCCGCCGAAGTAGCGCTCGAAGGTGACAATCCCGCCCGGGCTCAACTGATCATTCCCGAGGTCATCACCACCGTCAAAAGGGTTCCGCCGGTAGAAGTCCCGGCGCTGCAGGAAGGCCCGGCCCTCCCAGCGTTCGGTGGCCGACGGCTCGGCGGTGAGGATCACCGCCCCGCTCTGCTGCTCCACCTCCTCGCCGGCGTCGAAATCGAGGGCGTTCTCCGCGGCCTGCTGCCGATCCTCCCGCACCTTGTCGCGGTTGAGCCCCCCCGGGTCCTCCGCCTCCGGGGCGTCGAGAAGATTGGCGATGAAACGCAGCCGCTCACCGCCTTCCAGATCGCGATCGAGCTTGATGTTCAGCCGCCGCTGCGCTGAGCCCGAGTGGTCGCGGTAGCCATCCATCTCCTGATTGGAGGCGGTCACCGCCGTCCGCCACGTCTCCTCCGCGCGCCCGCCCCAGACCCGCTGGGCCCGCTCGCCGTGGCTGCCGAAGAGCACCTCGCCGCCCAGGAAGTCACCGCTGTCCGGGGGCTCCAGCGTGGTGAAGCGAAAGACGCCCCCGGCGGCGTTGCCGTAGAGGGCGGAGGCCGGCCCGCGGATGACCTCCAGGCGCTCCACGAAGGCCGGGTCCAGCGCATCGAGCTGGCTCTGGCCGTCGGCCACCGTGTACGGCACATCGTCTACGAAGGCGCGGACGCCGCGCAGCCCGAAGGGCGAGCGGGCGCCGAAGCCCCGCACCGAAAGACGCAGGTCCTGGGCGGCGTTGTACCGGTTCTGGGTGTGCACCCCGGGGACGCGGTCGAGCCCCTGATCCAGGGCGAGGCGACGGCGGTCGGCGTAGGCCTCACGACCGACCACCGAGAGCGCCGCCGGATACGTGTCGGGATCGACATCCAGCCGGGCTACGGTGGCCACCACCGGCGGCAGCGCGGTTTCCTCACCCACCGCCGGCCCGGGCATCCCAACGGCCACCGACAACCCCACCCCGAGTGCCCCGAGAAAGGCGCCGCGCCCGCGTGCTACATTCGACCCTGGCCCGCGACGCACACCAGGACCACCGATGATCCGCCGGTTCACCATCGCCACGCCTGCCTCACCGTCCGCCCTCTTGATCCTGCTGCTTGTCACTGTAGCCGCCCCGGCCCACGGCGCCGAGACCGCACCCGCGGAGCTGGAGCCGGCCCCCCTGGGCACCCGCTCGCTGCCCGATGGGGTGCGGGAGGTGAGCAGCGAGGGACAGGATCGCACGGCCCTGGAGGTCACCGTCTACCTGCGCGGCCCGGCGGTCTTCCGCGAGACCCGCGAGATCGGGCTGCCCGACGGACCGGCCCGGCTCGTGCTCACCGACCTGCCCGAGGCCCTCGACCCGGGCACTGTCGGCCTCGACTCCGAGCACGAGCCGCGTATCGCGGGGGCCGCCTTCACCCCCGGGGACCTGGACGAGGAGGCCCTGCTGCGTCATCACCGGGGCAGCGAGATACGCTATCGGGCGCCGGGCAGCGACGACTGGGAACGGGCCCAACTGCTTGCCTTCGACACCGACGAGGTGATCGTCGCCACCGACGAGGCGGTGCACCCGCTGCCCCGCGACGGCGAGACCCGTTTCGCCTTTCCGCAGCGACCGCCCCAGCTGCACGGGCAACCGACCCTGGAGCTGGCCCTTGAGAGCGAACGCGGCGGCACCCACCCCGCCACGCTGGCCTATCGCGGCGAGGGGCTGACCTGGCACCCCGACTACCAGCTGCGCGTCGGCGAGGACCTCGAGCCACGCCTGGACGGCTACGCCCGCGTGGACAATGAGACCGGCATGGACCTACGGCAGGCCCGGCTGAGCTTCATCGGCGTCGCCCTCGGCGAGACACCTGTACGCACCCTGGCGCGGAGTGAGGCGAGCAGCGCCGACCGCGTCGATGGCCTGCCCCGGTTCCGCACCGCGGAGCGACACGACCTGCTCGCCGGGCGCAGCCATCGGATCCAGCTCTTCGCCGAGACGCCCGACGCCTTCGAGCGCTATCACCGCCTGCGTGGCGATGCCTCTGCCGAGCCGGACCAGCCGCAACGCAGCGCGGCCACACGGGTGGCCAGCTGGCAGGCCGGCAGCGATCTGCCCCCGGGCCGGGTCACGCTGCTCACCGGCCCCCCGGGGGCAGCCGAACCGACGGGTGAAGGCCGCATCCCGGGCACCGCCGCCGGCGACGACATCGAGCTGGAGCTGGGGCCGGCCTTTACGGTAACCGGTGAGCGCAGCCTGCTCGAGCGCCGCGCGCTGGAGGAAGCCGACGGCTTTCAGGCCACCTGGCGGATCCGCCTGCACAACCGCGGCGACACCGCCACCCGGGTGGAGCTTGAGGAGCGCTTCCCCGGCGAGTGGGAGCTGCTGGAGACCAACCATGAGCCGGAACGCACCGAGGGCCGCTGGGCCCGGTGGGATCTGGCGATCGAAGCCGACGACGAGGCGACACTCGAGTACCGGGTGCGCGTGGAGCGAGAGGAATGACCGAGGACCCCGTCCACCTTGAGGGCCTGAGCTACGCGGATCTGGCCAGCCGGGCCGGGCTGCTGGAGCTCGACCGCCGCTTCCTGGAACACCTGCGTAAGGCCGCACCGGAACAGGCGGCCGAGCTCGAGGCACACCGTGACCCGGCGCGCCCGCAGCTCTCCGACCGGGAACTGGGCGCCTGGCTGATCGCCACCGCCCCCCACCTGGAGGCATTCCTGGCCGGGGCCTTCGGGATCGAGGCCGACCTGCAGGCGGTGCGTGACGCCCTGACCCGGGATGCCGAAGTGCTCGCCTTCCGCCGCGACTGGATCCAGAAGCGGGCCCGCCGGCGCAAGGCGCCCACCGGGGTCTCGTTCACCGAGCTCGATCAATGGCTGGATGAGGCCCTGGACGCCCGCGGCATCGACCGCCGCGACCGCGAGCTGGCCGTGGCCCGGCTGGCTGCACATTGGGCCGCCGAGGGCGACGCGGAGGCCGAGCGTGAGCGGCTGCTGGACTGGTGCGCCGCGGCCCTGCACACCCCGCCGGGGCAGGCCGCGGTCAGCGGCTGGGCGGCGTTCCGGCTGCCGCAGCGGGTGGATCACACCCACCTGGTGGAGCTCGAGGCCGAGACCACGCAGGCGCAGGGCCAGCCGGTGCGCTTCCACGCCCCCCGGGCGCGCTGGCGCAGCCGGGACGGCTTCGAACTCACCGACGACCGCGCCCCACAGCGCCAGGTCAGCGCCGAGGCGCATTACTGCATCTACTGCCACGACCATGAGGGCGACTTCTGCTCGCGGGGCTTCCCCGAGAAGAAGGGCGATCCTGAGCTCGGCTACAAGGCGGACCCCCTCGGGGTGCAGCTCACCGGCTGCCCGCTGGAGGAGCGCATCTCGGAGATGAACCGCCTCTACCGCGACGGCCACCCGCTGGCCGCCCTGGCCGTGGCCATGGTCGACAACCCCATGATCCCGGCCACCGGCCATCGCATCTGCAACGACTGCATGAAGGCGTGCATCTACCAGAAGCAGGACCCGGTGGACGTCCCGCAGATCGAGACCCGCACCCTCACCGACGTGCTCGGGCTGCCCTACGGGGTGGAGCTCTACCACCTGCTCACCCGCTGGAACCCGCTGCGCGCCCAGCAATACCTGCCCGCCGAGGAAAACGGCCGCCGGGTGCTGATCGCCGGCCAGGGGCCGGCGGGTTTTACCATGGCGCACCACCTGACTATGGCCGGCTGCACCGTGGTGGCCATCGACGGCCTGAAGATCGAGCCGCTGCCCCAGGCGTGGCTGGACGGACCGATCCGCGACTGGGATCAGGTCTGGGAGCCGCTGCAGACGCGCACCCTCTACGGCTTCGGTGGCGTCGCCGAGTACGGCATCACCAACCGCTGGGACAAGAACTTCCTCAAGCTCATCTACCTGACCCTGGCCCGACGCGAGCGCTATGCCGTCCACGGCGGGGTGCGCCTGGGCGGGACCCTGACCCTGGAGGACGCCTGGACCCTGGGTTTCGACCACGTCTGCATCGCCACCGGGGCCGGCTACCCGCGGGTGCTCGATGTCGGCAACAGCCTGGCCCGGGGCATGCGCCAGGCCAACGACTTCCTCATGGCCCTGCAGCTGACCGGCGCCGGCAAGCGCGAGAGCATCGCCAATCTCCAGGTGCGCATGCCGGCGGTGGTCATCGGTGGCGGACTGACCGCCGTCGATACCGCCACCGAGGTCCAGGCCCACTACATCGCCCAGGTGGAGAAGGTCCTCGCCCACTACGAGGCCCTGGAGGCTGAAGGCGCCGGGTTCGGGGCCGGGCTCGGGGTCGAGGACCAGGCCATCCTCGAGGAGTTCCTGGCCCACGGGCGGGCCGTGCGCGCCGAGCGCGAGCGGGCCCACGCCGCCGGTGAGCCACCGCAGTTCGCCCCCCTGCTCCAGGCCTGGGGCGGGGTCACCATCGCCTACCGCAAGGGGCTCACCGCCTCACCGGCCTACGTGCGCAACCATGAGGAGCTGACCAAGGCGCTGGAGGAGGGCATCCACTATGCCGAGGGGCTCGAGCCCCTGCATGTGCGGGTGGACGAGCACGGCCACGTGCAGTCGGCGGTCTTCCGGCGCATGCGCCACGACGGCGGCCGCTGGTACGCCACGGGCCGCGAGACCGAGCTCGCTGCCCGCTCGATCTTCGTCGCCGCCGGCACCGTGCCCAACACGATCTATGCCCACGAGCACCCGGGTAGCCTGCAGCTTCAGGGCATCCATTACCGGCCCTACGGCTATCGGCGCAAGGGGCTGCAGCCCATCGCCGCCGGCGAACACTGCAAGGCCCCGGAGGTCGGACCCTTCACCTCCTATCAATCCGCCGGGCGTACGGTCTCGTTCATCGGCGACACCCACCCGGTCTACGCCGGGAGCGTGGTGCGGGCCATCGCCTCGGCGCGGCGCAGCTACCCCCAGGTGCTGGCCGCCCTGGGCGGACTGCCCATGCAGCCCGGACGCAAGGCAAGGGCCTTCCTCGAGAATCTGGCGGCACGGCTGACCCCGCGGGTGGTCTCGGTGGAGCAGCCGAGCCCGGCGGTGGCCGAGATCTGGGTCCGTGCGCCGCTGGCCGCCTCGCGCTTCCGCCCCGGGCAGTTCTTCCGGCTGCAGACGCTGGAGACGCACAGCCCGGTGGTCGACGGCACCCGACTGCAGGTACCACTGATGACCGTATCGGGCACCGGCATCGACGGCGACTGCATCCGCCTGATGCTGCTGCAGTGGGGGGCGGCGCCGCGGATCGCCGCCCGCCTGCAGCCCGGCGACCCGCTGGTGCTGATGGGCCCCACCGGCGCGCCCACGGAGATCCCCGAGGGACGCACGGTCATGGTGGTGGCCGGGCGCTGGGGCGCGGCGGTCATGCACGACATTGGCTCCGCGCTGCGCGCGGCGGGCAACCGAGTGCTCTACATCGCCGCCTTCGGCAGCGCCGAGGAGATCGACCACCCCGATGAGCTGGAGGCCGGCGCCGACCAGATCGTCTGGGCTACCGCCCGCGAGCCCGCCTTCGAGGCGCGCCGCCCCCAGGACACCGCGGTGATCAGCGCCGATATGGTGGATCTGGTTCGCCGCTACGGCGACGGCGAGATCGCCCCGCGCGAGAGCGCCCTGCCCCTGGCCGAGGTCGACCGGATCCTGGTCGTCGGCGGCACCGGGCTCCTGTTCGGCTTCCAGCAGGCACTGGCCGACGGCCTGTCGGCGTACTTCCCGGACCACCTCGAGGCCGTGGGTACGGTGGGCAGCCCCATGCAGTGCATGCTCAAGGGCGTCTGCGCGCAATGCCTGCAGTGGCAAGTGGACCCGGAGACCGGTGAGCGCACCCGGGCCGTCTTCTCCTGCGCCGAACAGGACCAGCCGCTGAGCTGGATCGACCTGGGCAACCTGGCTGCGCGGCAACAGCAGAACCGGCTCCTCGACCGACTCACCACCGCCTGGGTGGACCGGCTGCTGCAGCGACGAGCGGCGGATTAATATGCAATACTTCGGATGTTCAACACGCCACCGAAGACCAAGGGAGGAGAAGCAATGGACGTAAGCAAGAACATGGGTACGCTGGATCGCGCGATCCGTGCCGTGGTCGGCATCTGCCTGATCGCCCTTGCCTTTATCGGGCCGCAGACCGCCTGGGGCTGGATCGGCCTGATCCCGCTGGCCACCGCCGTCGTCGGCGTCTGCCCCGCCTACCTGCCGCTGGGCCTAAAGACCTGCGCCAAGTAGCGCCGCCTAGGCGCTGTCGCCGAGCCGGCGGACCGCCTCGCGAACGGCGGTCTCGCCGGTGACGGCATCCAGCGTGCGCCGATAG
>LKMJ01000630.1_pt1 | contig 28029 bp, 28 predicted proteins | sample 643391 | NCBI WGS metagenome assembly LKMJ01 (sample SAMN04112250, study PRJNA286221) | soda lake metagenome | biome: soda lake; feature: Kulunda Steppe; material: water; isolation source: sample PL-Br10 brine of Picturesque Lake | place: Russia: Kulunda steppe | collected 2010-07 | reverse complement strand
CCCCGGGCACACACAGGTAATTTTCCACGTGGGCCTGGTAAATGCTGCTGTTCTCCGCCTTGCCCAGCACCACCACATCCGCCTTCTTGCGCACCGCGTGCACCGCCGCCTGCAGGCCGGCGGGACCGCTGCCGATGATCAGTACATCAATAATTCGCTCAGTCATAATTTCTCTCTCCTTGACCACAGCCGGCCGGTTGCCGGCAGACCAGTATGTATAAGACCGCCGCAAACCTGGCCGCATGCTTCGAGCCCAGAGCTCAGGCGCCCTTGTTTTCCTCCACCTCGATCCCCCGCTCGCGCAGAGTCTTCAACACCTCGGCAATCTGCGACGAACCACAATCATCGATGGCGTAAACATTTTTCATCCCGTCATTGAAATACAGGGTGAATCGCCCCCGATCATCAAGCTCGACCCGGCGGATATGATCCTGGTCCAACCAGGGCCTGAGTTCTTCCATAAAATCCTGCAGACCGCATGTTTTCATAACCGCCTCCCTGGCAATGTTTTTTGGGCAAACCTTCAATAACGAAAACAGTTTACCGCCTGCAGCAGGCTTTGACAAGGACGGCAAAAACGGGAGAAGAAATTTCAGGCGCTGATGAAAAAATACAGGACCCCCACCACAATAACACTGCCCGCCCGAAAAAGCTGGCTGTAAATAATCACTTCAGCAGCCAGCCGGGGGGGAAAAATACCGGCGAAATAGGGGAGCTGATGGCGCAGGGCCTGAATCGGGGCGGCGATCACGGTGCCGGTAAGCAGGGCCAGCACCACTTCGCGATGGACCAGGGTATGGCCGTCAAGCAGGGCGCCCGCCGCCGCCAGACCGGCGGTGAGCTCGGTGGCCGCCACCAGGACGATGATACCGACACTCTCCGGCGGCAGGAAGGCAAAAAGGCCGATATTATCCTCCACCCAGCCGCTGAACCGGGCAAAATAGCTCAGTTGATCGGCCAGAAAAAACAGGGCGTAAATGGGCGCGGTGATCAGCATGATCCTAAACAGGCGTTTACGCAGCCGCCGCCAGGCCTTGCGCAAAGCCTCCCCCAGGGAGGGCCGGCCCGTCGCCGCCAAGCCAGTCGCGGCCGGCGGGGGCAGCGGCAACAAGAACCTGCCGGCCAGGGCAATCAGAATTGTCCGCAACAGGGCGGCGGAAAAGGTGAGCCCTACATAGATCAGAGCCGCCCCCTTGATGAAGGGCACCATCATGAAAAAGACCGTGGGCAAATGGAGGAAAAAACGGGGCAGGCTGTGGAGCAGGTGGGCCAGCAGCAGTTCCCGGCGGGAGATTCTGCCTTCGCGATAGGCCTCCGCCAGGGTGGTATTGGCGGACACCCCGGAGACAAAGGCCAGGGCAAAGCTCGAGCCGGTGATTTCAGAAAAGCGGCCAAACCGGACAAACGGCAGGGCCAGGCGGGAGAGTATCCGGTTCCAGCCCAGTTCCTCGATCAGGCTGGCCATGATCAGGCCCAGGGAAATAAAGAAGAAAATTCTTCCCAAAGGGACCGCCAGCCCGGCCCACAACTCACTTGCCAGCATCCGTCACCACCCTCTTATACAGTCATGCGGACCCGGCCGCAATCGGGACAAATCCAGGTGGGACCGTTGCTGAGCCCCCAGAGATTGTCTTTAAAACAGGATTCACAAATTTCAAAGCCGCAGGGACAGTTCAGACAATAAGGCAACTCCCGGCGGCAGCAGTGGCAGACAAACCTGCGCCGGCGGGGCCGCCGGCCGGTGCTACTGTTTTCCTGCTTATCCATGGCGCTCAGTCCTGCAGTTCTTCCTGCAGCCATTTTTCATAGTCGCTGCTGCAGGTCGGCAAGGGATGGGCCACCACCTCCGGCACTTCGTAGGGATGAATTTCGGCGATAACCCGCTCGATGCGATCGAAACGGTCGGAGCGGCACTTGATCTGGCAACGATATTCGTCGGCCCGCTCAACTTCGCCCTGCCAGCGAAACATGCTGGTTATGGGCCCGACGATCTGGACACAAGCCGCCAGATGCTTCTCGAGCAGGATCCGGGCGATTCGCTGGGCATCTTCCCTGGTTTCCACGGTGGTAACAACTTCGATATAGTCCATATCTTCATCTCCTTGCTGCTGATTTGTAAACGATCACGGGGCACCGCCGAAAGCGGCGAACGGTGCTGCCCTGGTCGCTGGACAAACAGTCTGATTTTCTGGTAATGTCAAAACGTCAACAGGCACTTTAACCGGTCGACGCGCGGAATCGCAACCTTGCACCGGCCCAACCAGGAAAAACCCTTATGCTCCTAGCCATCGACGTGGGCAACTCCCACACCGTCATCGGGCTTTTCGACGGCCCCCGGCTGCGTTGCCAGTGGCGGATCGGCAGCCACCGCGAGGTCACCGTCGATGAATTATCCGCCCGGCTCCACACCCTGTTTGCCATGGAAAAAATAACCTTTGGCCAGATCAGCGACATGGTGATCGCCAGTGTGGTTCCGCCGGTGACCTCGACCTGGAACCGGTTTGCCAGCCGTTTCCTGGGCCAGGATCTGAAGGTTGCCCCGCTGGTGGTCAGCAACGAACTGGACTGCCTGGTCCGGGTGACCCTGGCCAACCCCTCCGAGGTCGGGGCCGACCGTCTGGTCAACGCCGCCGCCGGTTATCAGCAGTACCAGCAAGCCCTGATCATCATCGATTTCGGCACCGCCATCACCCTGGACTGCATCTCCGCCAACGGCGACTACCTGGGCGGCACCATCACCCCCGGGATCGCCGTTGCCCTGGAGGCCATGGAACGGCGCACCGCCAAGCTGCCCCGGGTGGATATTGCCAGCCCGCCGGAAGCGGCCATCGGCACCAACACTGTGGAAGCCATCCGTTCCGGGGTCCTGCTGGGCTACGCCGGCATGATTGAAGGCCTGGTCCGGCGCACCAAGGAACAAATGGCCCCGGCCACCCCCCGGGTTATCGCCACCGGCGGCATGGCGGAGCTGATAGCTCCCCACACCGAGGCCATCGACGAGGTCGCCCCCCTGCTAACCCTGGAAGGACTGCGGATCATCCATGAACGCAACCGTTGAACGCCGGCTGCCCCCGCCCCTGCAAAAGGGGGATACCATCGGTATTTTTGCCCCGGCCGGGCCCGTCCAGGACCGCCGGGCCGCCGAGACCGGCCTGCGCCTGCTCGACGAAGCCGGGTTCCAGGTGCGCTGCCAACGGGGGCTCCTGGAACGCCGGCGGGACTATCTGGCGGGAGATGACGCTGAGCGGGCGCAGGAATTGCACGAACTGTGGCGGGATCCCCAGGTCAAGGCCCTGCTGGCCCTGCGGGGCGGTTACGGCTGCCTGCGGCTGCTGCCAAGCCTGGACTGGGAACTGCTGGCGAGCCGGCGGAAAATGCTCATCGGCTTTTCCGATCTCACCGTGCTCCACTTCGCCTTTCTGCAACAAACCGGCATCTTTCCCCTGCACGGGCCCATGCTCAGCACCCTGGCCGAAAGCGACCGGGAATCCTTCCGGCACTTCTTCCAGGTCATAACCGGTGATTTTCCTGCCGTTATCCGCCCTTCCGGCCTGGAGGTCATCCGCCCCGGCACCGCCAGCGGTCCCTTGCTGGGCGGCAACCTTGCCTGCCTTAACCACTTGCTGGCCACCCCCTGGGAGCCGGACCTGGACGGCGCGATCCTGCTGCTGGAGGATGTGGGCGAGGCCCCCTACCGCATAGACCGCCTGCTCACCCAACTGGCACTGGCCGGTCGCCTGGAGCAGCCGGCAGCCATTATCCTGGGTGAATTCAAGGACTGCGGCCCCCCCGAGGATATCTGGCAACGGCTCCTGGAGTTGACCGAGCAGCGACAGATTCCCCTGTGGGCCAATTTTCCCGCCGGCCACGGCCAACGCAACCTGACCCTGCCCTTGGGGGCCAGGGTGGAGCTGGACTCCGGACGGGGGGAACTGAGCTTTTCGTAAGCGATCACGGGGCACCGCATCTTGCGGCGATCGGACCGGCTCACGTACTGATGTACGCATCGCCGCCCCGATCGTCGCAACCTGCGGCACCCCGTGACCGCTTACGGGACGAACACTGTGACTAGTTATAGCTTTTCGACCACCGGGCGGAAAAACCAACCGGGCCGCTGGCCCATAAATACGGTGCCGCCGGATGTTTACAGGAGGGAACGGACCCTGCTTTCCAGAAGTTCGGCCAGTTGCTGTTTTTGTTTAAGGGTGTAATCGGCGGCCCGGATCGGCTGCCCCAGGCTGATCGTCACCCGGCCGGGCCGGGGCAGCAGCTTGCCCTTGGGCAGGATTTCATGGGTACCGGCAATGGCCATGGGGATAATTTCCACCGCGGACTTGACGGCCAGTACCATGGCTCCGGATTTGAAGGGTTGCACGCGGCCATCGGGGCTGCGGGTACCTTCGGGAAAGATGATCACCGAAGTGCCGGCGGCAATCTCCCGTGCCGCCTCGTTGATGCTTTCCAGGGCCCGCCGCCCGTGGCCGCGATCCACCGGTATGTCACCGGCCCGGCGCATGGCCCAGCCGAAAAGGGGGATGTTAAAAAGTTCCTTTTTGGCCATCCAGCGAAAATCGAAGCCCAGGTACCCCTGGAGGACAAAAATGTCAAACTGGCTCTGGTGATTGGCGGCAAAGATATAAGGCCTCGCCGGATCAAGGTGTTCGCCGCCGATGATTTCCACCTCCACGCCGCTGGCACGGCAGATGGTCCGCCCCGACCAGCGGGGCAGAAACTGCAGGTCCGCCCCCCGGGCACCCCGGAACATGGCCAGCAATAGCGCTATAAAACTGACCAGCCCGATGAGCAGGGGAATTAGAGCCAGGACCAGCAGGCCCCGGATAAAATTTATTGCCGTCATAATCGGCTGCGACGACGACCGGCGAGGCCTTGTATGCTGTTGGTTGTTCATTGCCGTCCAATTAGTTGGTAGTGGTTGAGGTTTTCTGCCGTGTTCTCAAACTTGAGCCACCGGGATTTTTTCACGGTTGTCAGCAAATTTCAAGATGGTATAAATGGCAACTATAGCATGTCACCCTGCCGTCCGCCACTATCCCGGACAACTACTCCCGGGCAGCAGCCCGGAACATCGTCAGACCCTGAAGATATGAGCATAAACGACCAGGATCCCATCGGCAGCATTCCCATCGCCGGGGAAGTGCCCGCCGGCGACCCTCCCGGTCGAACCGATGGCGATGTTACCGGCAAAACCCCGTCTGCCGGGGAAAAGTCAACCGGAGCCGGCCAACAGCCCCCCTCTTCGCCCCCGCCACGACCCAGGCGCCGGCGGCGGCGACCGCGACGGCTCCCTGCTTCCCTGGTCCGGACCGCTCTGATCGGCATTATTGCCCTGGTGCTGTACCTGGTCGGCTCCTGGATTGCTTTTCCCCTGATTGCTCCCGGCATGCTGGACCAGTCTTTGGAGAAAAGGCTGGACCGGCCGGTGACCATCGCCCGGGCCGAATGGCGGCCGTTTGCCCGGCAACTGGTCCTGCACAACGGCATCGTCGGCCCCCGCAAAGCCAATCCCTACGACCGGGTGGACCCCTTACTGTCCTTTCGCACCCTGGTACTGGACGTAAGTTTGTTCTCCCTGTTCCGCCTGAACTCGTTTTTTCCTTCCCTGGTCATCGACCGCGGTTATGTCCATCTGGTGCGTGATAATGACAAGGGTTACAACTTCCCGACCCCGAGCACCTTCACCGACTCCCGCCTGTTCCCGGCCCGGTTGGATATCCGCAACAGCCGCCTGGAATACACCGACAACAGCCATGAGCCGGTTTTCAACGGTAAACTGGCCGCTTTTGAGGGCAACCTACAACGGAGCCGGGAACAAAACCACGGCCTGATCTTTGAGCTGCGCGGTCGGGGCCCGGAAAAAAGCGCCCTGGAACTTCAGGGAGTACTGCGAGCCGGTACTGACCCCGGCTCCAAGGCCAGCCTGGAGCTGCACAACCTTCCCCTGACCGCCCTGTCCGCCTACCTTGAGCCGGTGCTGGGGGGGGGATTCACAGGTGGGGTATTGAACGGCGGTACCGAGTTTATCCGGCATGACGACAAACTGCTGCTGAACCAGCATTTTACGGTTTCATCCATGGAGCTGGGAAAAGTCCCGGCGGACAACCAGGCCCTGCCGCTGCTCCAGGCCCTGCTCACCGACCAAGGACATCAACTGCCGCTGGACCTGGCCATTGCCTTACCCCTGGACCGCCGGGATCCGCCCACATATCTGGACAAGCTGACCGCAAAACTCAGTGATCTGCTGACGGCGGCCGATGACAATCCCCTGGGCCTGCTGGCCCGCCAGTTGCCCGAGCTGGAGATAACCGGGCAAATCCCCTTTGCCCCCGGTGACCATACCCTGAGCCGGACCGGTGGCCAGAATCTTGACCAAATGGCCGCGGCTCTCGGCCGCCGCCCCCTGCTGACCCTGCATCTCCAGGGAATCAGTGATCCCACCTGTGATCTGGAAACCCTGCGAGGCCAAAAAGAACAATCGGTGCGCCAGCGGCTTCAACAGAAGGCGACGGTTCTGGCCCGGCAACTGACCGGCGACCCTGGGGAGCCCCTGCCGACGGGGCCGTCAGCCAATAATGACAGCACAGAGCAGCCCGGCGGCAACATCGTCGGACGCCGGGAGCTGCTTGAACTGGCCGGACAACGGCAAGAGACCGTCATCCGACGCCTGCAGGCCGCCCTGGAGGACGATCAAAAGCCCCGCCTGGTTTCGGACGAACCCGCCATCATCGCCCCTCCCCCCTTCGGGGAACGGCCATGTGCCGCCGCCGTTCGCCTGCAACCCGGCTACCTGCTCAAACAGTAAGCGATCATGGGGCACCGCATCTTGCGTCGAAGAGGTTAAAGAATCATGCTCAAACCGCCATACCAACGCTACGACCGGCTCTATACCTACCACCTGGATGCCCCCAGCCCGCCGGCCATCGATGATCCGGACCTGATCGGGGTCTGGGCGGAAGCAGACGGCAGTGTACTCTTTTTTCACCGCTGCAAGGAGCGCCTGATCAACCAGCTGTGCCGGGACAGCGGCGCCCGCCTGCTGTATGCGGCGGACCTGAAATATGAAGACTGGGAAGCCGGGCAAGAGATCACCCCCTTCACGGTGGACAATCTGCGGGTGGCACCGGTCTGGGAGGAAGGCCCGGCGGATATCCGGCTGGATCCCAGCGTAATTTTCGGCAGCGGCTTTCACCACAGTACCCGGTTGTGCCTGGAGATGCTGAGCGAGTACCAGCAAACGCCTGAAACCGGCATCGGCTCGGTTCTGGATCTGGGCTGCGGCACCGGCCTGCTGGCCATCGCCGCTGTCCGGTTGGGAGCGGCAAAGGTCCTGGCGGTGGACAACAATCCCATGGCCTGCCAGGTCGCCCGGGCCAACTGCCGAAGCAACGGGGTGGAGGACAAGGTTGAGGTCCGGTGCCTGGATCTGCGGCAACAATGTCCCGATTCTGGGGAGTTCGACCTGGTGATTGCCAACCTGTACCAGGGTTTGCTTAGCGAGTTGTTCCAGCGGGAGAGTTTCTGGCAAAGCCGATTGCAGATCTGCTCCGGCTTCATCGGCCCCATGGAGGAAGAACTGCTTAAATTGCTGCCCCACCACCGGATCCATTTCCTCGAACGCCGGCAGCGTCAACGCTGGTGTGCCTGGGCTACCGCCAGCCGAAACCAGTGATAAACGCCACCCCTAAAGGCACCGGGGGCGGCCAAAGGCCGATCAACCGAAGGTGATCAGGAGTGTTCGCGGGTTTTGTGAAAAGTGATACGGGGAAACATCTCCATGGTCCGGGAGAGCATCCATGGGCTTTCACTGAGAAAGGTCAGATGTTCTTCGGCATCCAGGGCCATGTTATTCATGTTCCTGGACTTGAAGTCTTCCAGATCCTTGGGGTTTTCGGCGCTAACCCAGCGGGCGGCGCCAAAAGCCACCGGCTCGTAATCGGCCTCAACCCCGTATTCGGCCTTGAGCCGAGCCACCGTAACCTCGAACTGCAGCACCCCCACGGCCCCCAGGATAAAGTCCCCGCCCTGGAGGGGGCGGAAAACCTGCACCGCCCCTTCTTCCGCCAGTTGCACCAGCCCTTTGGCCAGCTGCTTGGCCTTGAGAGGATTTTTCAGGATCACCCGGCGGAAATGCTCCGGTGCGAAGTTGGGAATCCCGGTGAAACGGAGTTTTTCCTTGGCGGTGGTAAAAGTGTCGCCGATCTTGATGGTGCCGTGGTTGTGGATGCCGATAATATCGCCGGGAAAGGCCTCCTCGACATTGGCCCGATCCTGGGCCATGAAGATGGTGGCGTTACTGAGCGCCACCTCTTTGCCCATCCGTTGGTGACGAACCTTCATCCCACGCCGGAAGCGTCCCGAGCAGATTCGGAAAAAGGCGATCCGGTCCCGGTGGGCCGGATTCATGTTGGCCTGCACCTTGAAGGTAAAACCGGAAAAGCTCTCCTCATCCGGGCAAACCGGCCGGGGCTCGGCGGGCCGGCAGCCGGGGGGCGGGGCCAGCTCGACGAAGGCGTCCAGCAACTCCTTGACCCCGAAGTTGTTGATGGCGCTGCCGAAAAAAACCGGGGTCTGGCTGGCCTTGAGAAATTCCTGATGATCGTAGGGGTTGGCGGCCCCGGCCAGCAGTTCCAGATCCTCGCGCAGCTTATCCGCCGCCGTACCCAGCATTTCATCCAGGCGGGGATCATCAAGATCCTTGATCGTCACCCCTTGCTCATCGGTCCGGCGATCCCGGCCGGGGGTAAAGAGGTGCAGCTGCCGGCGGTAAATATCGTAAACCCCCTTGAACTGTTTGCCCATGCCCACCGGCCAGGATAGAGGGACGCATTCGATCTGCAGCTTGTCCTCGATCTGGGCCAGGATATCCAGCGGTTCCATCCCCTCCCGGTCCAGCTTGTTGATGAAGGTGACCACCGGGGTGTTGCGCATGCGGCAGACCTCCATCAGCTTCTCGGTCTGGGGCTCGACCCCCTTGGCGTGATCGATGACCATCAACGCGGAGTCGACGGCGGTGAGCACCCGGTAGGTATCCTCGGAAAAGTCCTGATGGCCGGGGGTATCCAGCAGATTGACGGTATAATCCCGGTAATCGAACTGCATCACCGATGAGGTCACGGAAATACCCCGTTCCTGTTCGATGCTCATCCAGTCGCTCAAGGCATGGGTGTCCGCCTTGCGGGCCTTGACCGAGCCGGCCAGCTGAATGGCCCCGCCGAAAAGCAGCAGCTTTTCCGTGAGGGTGGTCTTGCCGGCGTCGGGGTGGCTGATGATCCCGAAGGTCCTCCGGGTGGCGATTTCTTTTTCTAATTTGCTGCTCAATCTTATTCCTCGGTTGAAACACAAAACCGGACCAGTCCCCCATAAGGGGTCTGGCCCGGTCATTTATACCGAAAGTTCGGGGCCAGGTGCGACTATCGCACCAGGATCCTAACTTTATTCCGTTTTGGCGCGCTCTTTGGCCGCATACATGGTGGTGCTACCGGAAGACCAGAAAACCAGCTTGCCTTCCTTAACCAGATCGTTGGCGGCATTTTTCACAGCCCGGGGCTTGGCCTCGGGATCACAGGCAAAAAAATCCTTAACATACAACTGGGTCTTGGGGCCTTTCAAAGCCTTTTCCAAGATTTTTTCTTTGAGTTCATCAGTGCTCAATGCCATAACGGTTCTCCTTGACCCAGAACTTTATTTGATGTGACTGGTGAACTTGAACTGGGTAGTAGTCCGCCAGGTGTCGTACGCAAGCCGATAATCATCGATGGATTTGTCGGTGAAGGGGATATCGCAGATTTCAAAGAACTTCTCCCAGCCAATCCGCTCGGCCCATTCCCCAACTCGCTCGTACTTGCGAGCATTGGCGGCCCAGGTCTCGAGAATATTCTTGACGGCGGCCACGGTCTCCGGCCAGCGCGGCGGAGTGTTGGGCAGGAAGGGGATAACCAGCTTGGAAAAGGTGGGTCCGGAACGGGTGTTGGAAACCTTACCACCCACCAGGATGGCGATACCGGAACCTTCGGGGTCTGCCAGGGGCATGGCCGGGCACATGGTGTAGCAGTTACCGCAGAACATGCAGCGATCGGCGTTGACCTTGACCGACTTGATCTCATTGCCGCTGGAATCCTTGACGGTGGCGGGTTTGATCGCGCCCAGGGGGCAGGAAGCAACGGCCAGAGGAATTTCGCAGAGACCGGTGATGGCGTCATGATCAACCATCGGCGGTTTACGATGTACACCCAGGATGGCGATATCGGAGCAATGAACCGCACCGCACATGTTCAGGCAGCAGGCCAGAGCTACCTTGCATTTGGCCGGCAATTTCATTTCGGTGAAGTGATCATAGAGCTCGTCCATGACCGCCTTAACCACGCCGGAGGCGTCGGTGGCGGGGGTGTGGCAGTGCATCCAGCCCTGGGTATGAACCACGTTGGAAACACAGGCACCGGTGCCGCCCACCGGGAACCGCCCATCACGGCTGGCCAGGTCGTCCAGCAGGGGCTGCAGCTTGCTCTCGGAGTCGACCATGAACTCGATGTTGTTGCGGGTGGTCCAGCGAACCACACCATCACAATGCTTGTCGGCGATGTCGCAGATCTCGCGGACCAACTCCACGGAGATCAAACGAGCGCTGCCCACGCGGACGGTGATGCACTCGCCGCCGGTTTCGCTCACGTGTTTGAGCACGCCGGGACGGATGATCTCATGGTACAACCACTTGCCGTAGTTGTCCTTGATGACCTGGGGAAACATTTTCTCGTAGTGTGGCGGACCAATATCTGTGATCCTGTCTTTCATCGGATTTTCCGGATCGTAACCCATATCATATACCTCCTTGAAGTCTGTAATATTTATTTACGTGCAATGCAGTTTGCGGCCGCGGCCGCACTTGTTTATTGCGCGTGCTTCTTGCGGAATTCCGCGACGTCACGCTGCCAGCCGCCTTCAACCTCTTCCTCGCGCCAGAAGACGTAGGGGTTGGAGCGGGGTTCCTTGACGTGTTGGGGCAGGGCTTCAACCTCCATGATCCGCAGAAAGACGGGCAGACCGATCCGCTGAATGGTTTCACCGAGGCGCTCACGGTTCTTGCCGTGCTCCATCCAGTAATCCCAGCATTTTTCGATGACATCCACCAGTTCTTCGAACTCGTTCTCCGGATCCATCTTGATGAAGGGAACAATCAGGGTACCGAGCTGGGCACCGTCGAGAATCGGAGCCTTGGCGCCCATCATGATGGAAGCACCCTGTTCGACCCCGGGACGCAGGGCCTTGGGCATAACGTTGATGCAGTGCATGCAGCGGGTGCACTCGGCATCGTCAATCTTCAGGGTGTCACCTTCCATCCACATGCAACGAGTGGGGCAGAGTTCGATAACTTCTTTTTTAATATCGAAACCGCCGTCCTTGGCGGGAATCCCGCCGCCGCTGGCCTTGGTGGAGCCATTGAGATAGTTCTTTACTTCATCCTGGTTGATCCGGATGTCGTCGCGCCAGTTGCCGATGGCGGACAGGTCGGAGCGGGCGATGGCGGCCACACAGTCGTTGGGGCAGCCGGAAAACTTGAATTTAAACTTGTAGGGGAAGGCCGGACGATGGAGTTCGTCCTGATACTTCATGGTCATACCATGGCAGGTAGCCTGGGTGTCGTAGCAGGACCACTCGCAGCGGGCTTTGCCGATGCAGCAGGCCGGGGTCCGGAGGTTGGAGCCGGAGCCGCCCAGGTCCCACTCCAGATCGTGGGTGAGATCGTAGAACAGGGGTTCGAGTTGCTCGGTGGTGGTGCCCAGCAGGACCAGGTCGCCGGTGGAACCGTGGAAGTTGGTCATCCCGGAGCCGCGCTTCTCCCAGAGATCGCAGACCTTACGCAGCAGTTCGGTGCGGTAGAACTTACTGGAGGGTTGGTTGAGGCGGACAGTATGAAAATGTTTCACTCCGGGAAACTGGTCGGGGGAGTCCGTATAACGGCCGACGATACCGCCGCCGTAGCCGAATACACCGACGATCCCGCCGTGTTTCCAATGGGTCATCCGATCCTTAAAAGACAACTCCATCAGGCCGACAATATCCCAGCACTGGGGATTCTTCTCCGCCTGACGCTTAATGTCGCTGACAAAGCTTGGCCATGGACCCTTCTCGAGATCGTCCATCATTGGCGTTTCGTGCTTCGGCATGTCTTCTCCTCCTTAGGTTAAATGTATTAAATGAAAAAATCCCCGTAACCCCCCCGCCAAACGGACGGAAAAGCGGCCGGATAACCCCGAACATGAGCAGTGTATACCAGTATGAGCCGCGGAGGTTGGCAAAACGAGCCGAATCCTGAATGCATATTCAGATTCTGTGGACAATATCCAGGCGGCGGGGCTTTGTCAATAAAAAATAACCAGGCCCCATGGCCCTTTTTCTCCTGTTTTGACAGACTGTTCTTTCCCGGCTATGTTAAACTATTCCTTCAATAATGCCATCAATAAATCAACCAAGGAGCCGTTATGAGTAAAAAAATAGTGATAGTTGGCGGAGTTGCCGCCGGCCCCAAGGCCGCCAGCCGGGTCAAAAGGCTGATGCCCGAGGCGCAGGTCCGGATCATCGACCAGGACAACTTGATCTCCTACGGCGGCTGCGGCATCCCCTACTACGTTTCCGGGGACGTCTCCGATGAGAAGGAACTGCGCAACACCTCCTTTCACCTGACCCGGGATGAAGCCTTTTTTGCCCGGGCCAAGGGAGTGACGGTCAGCACCAGCACCCGGGTCCTCGAAATCAATCGCCGGGACAAGTTGGTGCTGGCGGAGAACCTGGCTGACGGCAGCCGGGAGGAAATCCCCTATGACCAGCTGGTACTGGCCACCGGCAGCCGTCCCAATGTACTGCCCATCCCCGGCGCCGACCTGCAACGGGTTTTTACCATCAGCGACCTCCACCAGGCCGTCACCATCAAGGACCTGATCGCCAAGGGACAGGTAAACCGGGCGGTGGTCATCGGCGGCGGGGCCATCGGCATTGAAATGGCCGAGGCCTTTGCCGATCTTTGGGGCCTGGAAACCTCCCTTTTGGAGTTCATGCCCCAGTTGCTGCCCCGCCTGGTGGACTGGGAGTTTGCCGGGATGGTGGAAAGCCATCTAAAGGAGATGGGGGTTGAAGTTTTCACCGGAGAAGGCGCCATCGCCATTGAAGGGAAAGACGGCCGCGCGCGGCGGGTGGTCACCCCCCGGCGCAGCCTGGAGGCCGACCTGGTGGTCATGGCGGTGGGTGTCCGGGCCCGCAGTGAACTGGCCCGGGATGCCGGGCTGCTGGTCTCCCCCCAGGGCGATATCATGGTCAATGAACACCTGCAGACCTCGGACCCGGACATCTACGCCGCCGGCGACTGCATCGCCGTGGTCAACCGCCTCACCGGCAAAAGCGGTATCGCCCCCATGGGCTCGCTGGCCAACAAAGAAGGCCGGATCGTGGCCGACAACCTGGCCGGGATTCCCACCCGTTACCGGGGCTGGGTCGGCAGTTTCACCCTCAAAGCCTTTGAGCGCTGCATCGCCGCCACCGGTCTGACCCTGGAGACCGCCCGGGCGGAAGGATTTGATGCCGCGGCGGTGATCACCGCCCAGTCCGACCGGGCCCACTTTTTCCCCACCCAGGCGGTGATCCTCCTGCGCCTGGTCTTTGACCGCCAGACCCGGCAGCTGCTCGGGGTCCAGGGGTTTGGACCCATGGGGGACGCGGTCCTGGCCCGGATCGACGCGGCGGCGGCCCTGTTGCAGCAGGGTGCCACCATCGATGATGTCAGCCAGGTGGAAATGGCCTACGCCCCGCCCTTTGCCACCGCCCTGGACGCCTTGAACGCCACCGCCAACGTGGCCGACAACCTGGCGGCGGGACGGCTGCGCTACGTGGACAACGCCGAATTTCTGTCCTGGATGGACGATTTCGCCAGCCGGCCGGACTGGGTGGCCCTGGACATCCGGCACCCCAATGAGGCCACGGTGCTGGCCGACAAGTTCGGCGGCGACAAGTGGCTGACCATCCCCTATGTGGAGATCCGGGACCGTTACCGGGAGCTGCCCGCCGACCGGACCATGCTGATCATCTGCGACGCCGGTACCCGTTCCTCGGAGATCCAGATTTTTCTCGACAGCGTGGGACTTAACAACAACCTGGTGCTGGGCGGCGGATTCAACCTGATACGGCGGCTGGGCGTTCCCTGGCTCAAGTAAACCGCCGGCGGCCCGGCTGTGGGCAGGAAACAGCCGGGTTGTCTTGTTATTGCTCTTTGTTCAAGGCTTGATCGATTAATTCCTCGGGCACATCATCGGTGATGACGACGCTGCCCATGGTCACCGGCAGGACAAAGAAGGGGCGGCCGGCCACGGTCTTCTTGTCGGTCTTGAGATACTTCTTGATCTCTTGGCGATCGAGCTGCCGGGGAACCGTCACCGGCAGGCCGTAGGCGCTGATTACCCGGCGCAGTTCGTCGGCCTCCTCACGGCTCCACATCCCCCTGGCGGCGGCGATTTCGCCCGCCGCGGCCATGCCGATGGCCACCGCCAGGCCGTGGGCCAGGGTATAGCCGGAGGCACCCTCCACGGCATGGCCCAGGGTATGGCCGAAGTTGAGAATCCGCCGCCGGTCCGCCTCCCGCTCGTCGGCCGCCACCACTTCGGCCTTGATCGCACAGCAGCGGGCGATCACCGCCGCCAGCACCTCCTGATCCCGGGCCACAACGGCCTCCCGTTGGGCCGCCAGCTGGCGGAAAAAGTCGGCATCGTAGATCACCCCGTACTTGATAACCTCGGCCAGACCGTTGAGCAGCTCTTCCTCCGGCAGGCGCGCCAGCACCGCGGTGTCGATATATACCCGGCGGGGCTGATAGAAGGTGCCCACCAGGTTTTTGCCCTCGGGGATATCCACCCCGGTCTTGCCGCCCACGGAGCTGTCCACTTGGGCCAGCAGACTGGTCGGCACCTGGACGAAGGGAATGCCGCGCATGTAAATGGAGGCCAGAAAGCCGGTGATATCGCCGGTGACCCCGCCGCCCAGGGCGATGAGCCCGTCGCCGCGGTCCAGGCCCAAGCGAGCCAGGCCGCCGGCCAGCTCGGCCACCGTAGCCATGTTTTTGCTGGCCTCGCCATGGGGAAAGGTGAGCAGGTCGGCCTCAAAACCGGCCGCCTGCAAACCGCCCAGGAGCTCCTTGGCAAACAGCGACGCCACCCGGTCATCGGCCACCACCACGTACCGGCGGGCTATATTGTGCTCGGCCAAATCACGGCCGACGTCGCCAAGCAAGCCCTCCCGGATCACAATCTCATAGGCCCGTTGGGCAAGGCCCACCTGAACCACTTTACCGTCGCCAGCACTTCCCTTCTCTCCCATCAGCGCTCTTCCTTGCTGTAATTTATCGTCACAACCACCCTCAACCTCGGGGGCCCATCAGTCACTGCGTGCTGCTCTTCCATTACCATTGCCGACAACAAATACCACTGCCGACAACAAACGAAAAGCGGGAAAGTACGAATCCGTACCTTCCCGCTCTGAATCCAGGCTTCACCTGGTTGCCTTAAAAAGCGCAACCACAGCCGGCAAACCTTACCGCGGTACCGCTTGGGGCGGTGCCGCCGACCGGTTTATTTTTACTTCATGGTGTCGCCGGAAGCAGCACCCTGCATCTTGACCTCGACCTTCTCGGTCAGGCCCTGGTAGTAGGCGCGCAGGATATCGAGAACTTCCTCACGGCCGAAGTGATCAACGACCTCCTGACCTTCGGAAAGTGCCTTGCGCAGCTTGGTGCCGGACAGGATAACCCGGTCATCCTTGCCGTGAGGACAGGTCCGCAGGGAGGCCATACCGTCGCACTTGTAGCAGTAGAAGGTCCAGTCGATCTTCAGCGGCTTGCACAGCAGGCCCTTGCCCGGCTCAAAAGAGGGGATTTCTTCGAAAATCTCCTGGGCATCGAAAAGGCCGTAGAAGTCGCCGACCCCGGCATGGTCGCGGCCGATGAGCATGTTGTTGACGCCGTAGTTCTGGCGGAAGGTGGCGTGGAGCAGGGCCTCGCGGGGACCGGCATAACGCATGTCCATGGGGTAACCGCCCTGGACCACGTTGTCTTTTACGAAGTACTTGTCCACCAGGACATCAATGGCCTTGACCCGAACCTCGGCAGGAATATCGCCGGGCTTGAGGTTACCGACCAGGGAATGAATCAGCACGCCGTCGCAGACCTCAACGCCGATCTTGGCCAGGTACTCGTGGGAACGGTGCATGGGATTGCGCAGCTGCAGAGCGGCCACATCCTTCCAGCCCCGCTCGTCAAAGATGGCACGGGTCTCAGCCGGGGTCAGGTATACCCCCTTGTACTTGTCCGGGTAGTCGCCTTCGGAGAGGACCTTAACCGGGCCGGCCAGGTTGACTTCCTTCTGGGCCATGACCATTTTCACGCCGGGATGATCTTCCATGGCGATCTCCCAGAACTTGTCGTCGGCGGACTCTTCGCCCTTGCCCTTGAAGACCTTCTCGCATTCCCATTTCTTGGCGGACTCGTCCATGGTGTATTTTTCGTTGACCTTCATGGTGGCGTAGGTCTCACCATCACGAACCAGCGCGATTTCGTCACCTTCCTTGATCTCGTCAGCGTCGGCCTTGGCGACATCGAAGGTGATGGGAATCGGCCAGAAGGTGCCGTCGGCCAGGGCATATTTCTCGCAAACGCTCTTCCAGTCAGCCTTGCCCATGAAGCCGCTGAGCGGGCTGAAAGCGCCAATGCCCATCATGATCAGGTCGCCTTTGGTGCGGGCACTGATTTCAATCTGCTTCAGGCCCTTGGCCTTGTCCTGCTCCGCGATCAACTCGCTGCCGTGCAGTTTGCAGCAAACCAGACCTTTACCGCCATGGGGGGGTACCAATTTAGACATAACCGGCTCTCCTTTTGTTTAGTATGATAATTGATTAACGGGATGATTTAGGAAGCTTTCAAAAATGCGCCTAAAAATTGAACGACAATTCATTTTTTATATTTGATGACACTCATCTATACGAAAGGACCGAAAACTTGTCAAGGGAAAAACACAGGCCGGGGCCGGCCCTGCCGGCCCCGCCGGCAATAAACATTAAAACGTAACCCCAGGGAAATAGTTGCGCCCGGGTATCAGTTGTCGGCAAGCACCTGCTTGAGCCAGTCGAAGCCAAAGGAAAGCAGGGCTTCGTCATCTTTTTCAATGGCCCGGCGACGGGCCTTGTCCAGTCGCTGACGGCGGAGCAGGTCATGATCCCGGACGTAATCACGGAAACGGTCGATATTATAACAGACCATGAAGGCCAGCAGTTGGCGGGGGCCCGCCGCCCCCTCCCCTTTCCAGGGATTGCCGGCAAACAGGGTGTCCATCTCGGTCCAGCGATCGGCCATGACGTTGTAGGGCAGCAGCTGCTGGTCGGCCAGCCACTCCCGGACCGTCCAGTTACGCCCCAGGCCGTGCCCCTGGCAGTAGTCGTGGCGAACCAGAAAATAAAAATCCCTGGTCCGTCCCCCTGTCTGACCGCGATCCACCGCCCGTTCCAGGGGATAGGTGCGGCAGGCCGAGGGACGGTCGGAGTATACGGTGCAGCCGGCGGCATGATCCAGGAAAGGACAGGGATACCCCTCTTCGGGACGCATCCGCAGCATCACCGCGGGAAAATAGGGGTTGCCCCCCTGGACCACCGCGGCGTACCCCTCGAGAAAATCCTCGGAGCTGATTTCCAGGCGGTTTTTCAGACGAATGATATCATAGGGGTACAGCTGCAGCTCCAGGCGGTGGCAGCAACGAGTGAAACAGGGCACCTCGGGGTTGCAGGCGAAGGTAAAACCTTCCTCTCCCAAAGGTTCCATCCCGGCGGGAAATTGTTTGGTATCGGGGTTGTCGGACATGGCTTGGTCGTTATCGCTGATAAATCATTAAATCGGGAAATCGGGCCAAATCGGGGCTGCCGGTGGCGAAAGGACCACAGGCGATGCCCCGTACCACCCTCCTGAACTCAAGAGAAGCGAGTATCCGAGCTAAATTAACAGCTCACGGGGGAAATATCAAGCCAAGGCATGGCGAGGGTTTTTTTCCGGCCATTTCACCGAGACCGGTCACAACATTTTGTCAAAACCACCGAATCAAGGTTCTTGCCATTGCCCGATGGGCCGTTTATATTGTCGCCTTGTAAGCGGTCACGGGGCACCGCATCTTGCGGCGATCGAGCCGGCTCACGTACTTATGTACGCTTTGCCGGCCCGCTGGCCGCAACCTGCGGCACCCCGTGACCGCTTACTCCGTGACCGCTTACTCGCTTGATGGACCCGGTGACCATTTACCGCCCATCATTCATCATTGGCGGTCAACCTCAAACACCGCAAATCAACTCCTGGAACCGGAACCAGTGATGACAAATTTTCCCCGCAGCATGACCGCCTTTGGTCGCGGCGAAGCCACGGCCGGGGACCGGACCTGGACCGTGGAGATTCGCTCGGTCAACCACCGTTACTGTGATATCAAGGTTCGCCTGCCCCGTCCCTACGCTTCCCTGGAAGAGGCGATCAAACGGGAAGTGGGGGAGGAATACAGCCGCGGGCACGTGGAAGTCAACCTGAGCCTGGCCGGCGGCGAGCCCGCCACCAGGCTGAAGGTGGATCTGCCTTTGGCCCGGGAATACCTGCAGGGGCTGCACCTGCTGCGAGACGAGTTGAGCCTGGCCGACCGCCCGACGCTGACCATGCTCAAGGATCTGCCCGGGGTTTTCAACCCCGAGGAAGTCAGGCCACAGGACCCGGAAGGCGACTGGCCCCTGATCCGCCAGGCCCTGCTCGCCGCCCTTGACAACACCAGGGTCATGCGCCGGCAAGAAGGGGCGGCCACCAAAGTGGAGCTGCAACAGCACCTGGCCGGACTTCGACACCACCTTGACGGCCTGTCCGCCGAGCTGCCGGACCTGGTGGCCCGGCGGGGGGAAAAGCTGCAGCAGCGGCTGCAAAAACTGCTCAACGGGGCGGATCTCGACCCCATCCGGCTGGCCCAGGAAATCGCCATGCTTACCGACAAGGCCGATATCAGCGAGGAATTGGCCCGCCTGGACAGCCATCTCAGCCAGTTCAGCACCTTTCTCGACGCGACCGAACCCGTCGGCCGCCGGCTGGACTTTCTGCTCCAGGAGTTTTTCCGGGAGATCAACACCATCGCTTCCAAGATCAGCGAGGCCGGGGTGGCCCAACTGAGCGTGGAGATGAAAAACGAAGTGGAAAAAATGCGCGAGCAGGTGCAGAACCTGGAATAGTATGACCACGGTGCCGCTGCCCGGCTGTGACCGGCACGAATCCCTGGATGGTCATCTTTTAGATGAGCGGTAACCACAACAAGGACGAGAAACAATGAACCATCGAATGATCAATATCGGTTTCGGCAACGCGGTGCCGGCCGGGAGGGTGCTGGCAGTGGTCAACACCAAGTCCTCGCCGATGAAGAAACTGCGGGAAGAGGCCAAGGAACAAAAACGGCTGATCGACGTCACCGAGGGGCGCCGGACCCGCTCGATCATCATCATGGACAGCAACCATGTGGTTCTTTCTTCGGTACAGCCGGAAACCATTTCCCAACGTTTCTCAGCCCCCCTTGAACAAAGGGGCAAGGGAGAGGAAGAGCAGCTAAAGAGCGTGATCCGATGAGCCGGGGCTGCCTGCTGGTGATCTCGGCGCCCTCGGGGGCGGGCAAGACCACCCTGCTGAAAAGGATCCTGGCCGATACCCCCGGCATCGGTTTTTCCGTGTCCCATACCACCCGGCAGCCGCGGCCCGGTGAGCGCGAAGGGGTGGAATACCATTTCGTCGACCAGGAGGAGTTTCTGCGTCTCCGGGAGGCGGGTGATTTTCTGGAATGGGCCGAAGTCCACGGCAATTTCTACGGCACCAGCCGGTCGGCGGTACAAAAAGCCCTGGAACGGGGCGAGGATATTCTGCTGGACATCGACGTGCAGGGCGCCCGGCAGCTTCGGGATGCCGGGGAGGTTCCCGGGGTCTTTATCTTCATCGCCCCGCCCTCGGCCCGGGCCCTGGAACAGCGCCTGAAAGACCGTAACACCGATGACCCCGGGGTCATCGCCCTGCGCCTGGAAAACGCCCGGCAGGAAATGAAGGAAGCGGACTGGTACGACTATCTGGTGGTCAACGATATTCTCGAAGAGGCCGAAAAGGTTATGCGGGCCATCATCACCGCCGAGCGCTGCCGGCACCGCCGCCATCCCGACGGCTCCCCCCTGCCCCCGTTCAACCCATGAAAAAACGCCCTCCCAAACCGCCGCGCTCCCGGCCCGAAACCACCCGCCCGGGAGCGGGCCAGCCGGCACCAGGACCCCCCAAAACAGGCTCTAAGCATGAGCGAAAGGGCCACCAGGAGCCGCCCCCCGCCACCGCCTGGGGAATCCACCCCGTCAAGGCGCTGCTGGCGCACCGCCCGGCCGCCGTTGATCAATTATTCCTCAAGCCGGAACGTGAAGACCGAAGAATCAAGGAGCTGGTCGACCTGGCGGTCCAAAACGGCATCCCGGTACTGGAGGAGCTCCCCCAGTCCCTGGAGCAGGAAGGCATCATTCACCAGGGCGTGGCGGCCCGGCTGAAACCGGCCGGGGTTTTGACCCTTGACCACCTCTTGGCCGGGCTTGGCCGGGAGTCCGGCAACCCGCTGCTGCTGGCCCTGGACTCCATCCAGGATCCGCGCAACCTGGGGGCGATCATCCGCACCGCCGCCGCCTTCGGGGCAGCCGGCCTGATTATCCCCAAGGACCGCAGCGCGCCGCTGTCCGGCACGGTGATGAAAGCCGCCGCCGGCACCCTGCCGCTGCTGGACATCTGCCGGGTGACCAACCTCAGCCAGGCCCTGGACCAGCTCAAGGAACACGGTTTCTGGATTTTCGGCGCCGGCGGCCGGGCACCGCAAAATCTTTACCACACCGCCTTCAGCGGCCCGGTCTGCCTGGTGGTCGGCAATGAACAGAAAGGCATCCGCCCCCTGGTCAGCCGCCACTGCGACCACCATATCGCCATTCCCATGGCCGCCGGCGTAGAATCCCTCAATGTGGCGGTGGCCATCGGGGTAATCCTGGCGGAAATCCGCCGCCAGCAGCACGAACTCTCCCCGGGAGCAACCCAAACGGTAACTGACCATCCCCCCGGGTAATCAATGCAAAGAGTTTTTCCCGTAAGCGATCACGGGGCCCCGTGATCGCTTACCCACCCTGGCTTCTGTCCCCGATCTCCACCCTTTCCACTTGGCGACTGCCGGTATCAAGGATGGCGAACCCCGGCTGATCATCCTTGCCCAACATTTCACCGGGATTGATCAGCAGGGCCTTGCCCGCCTGTTCCACCTGATAGCGATGGTTGTGGCCGCAGCAGACCACGTCGAAGGTTTCCTGGGCCGCCATTCCCCGGGCCAGCTGGGGATAATGGGTGAAGGCAAATTTCAGGCCCGCCGCCTCCAGGGCCCCGAAGTCGCCATGATGGGTCAGACCGGGAAATTTGGTGCCGCAGAACTGGGAAATCAGGTGTTTGTCACCGGGGTTGTTGCCATAGACCAGGTGCACCGCGCCGCCAAAGGCGGCCAGCTCGGAAAGCATGAACGGCGAGATCAGATCCCCGCAATGGATGATCAGCTCCACCTGGTATGAATTGCAATAGGTCACCGCCGCCCGCAGATTGGCGATATGGTCGTGGGTATCCGACATAATGGCGATACGCATTACTGGCTCTTTGCTTTAAGGTTATTGAGCTTGATAAAAATGTCGCACTGCTCGGCTAAGGGTGTGAAAGCCCCGGCGTATCCCGCAAGATCTCGGTATCGGGGGGCGGTTCGAAATGATTGAAATCATCGGGCAGGTCCGGATCCAATTGGATATTGGAAAACCTGAGGGTGGTGATACTGCCGAAATGGTCGACGATATCCAGGCGCCGAATAAAAAAGGGCTCCCCCCCGACCAGGAGATCAAGGTAATCCACCTGGGGATGGGGTTCACGAGGTTCCAGGCGCAGGGCATGGGCACCGTCTGCGGGGAGGTTGGACCGTTCGTCGGCGGGGGCCGCCGTTACCCGGAAATCGCGCAAAATATCCCCGGTGCCGGAGAAAAAGGCATAAGTGACATCGGAATCCAGATAGGCATCGACATCGCTGATCATCATCTGGTTGCTGTCGGCAAAGTAGAGCATGACCTCCTTGCCGTCTCCGACCAGCACCTGATGATCGGGAGACTCATACTCCCACCGCATCTGGTGGGGTTTACGAAAGGTCACGGTTCCCGCGCCCTCACGCTGGCGCCTGCTCATGGGCACCGAGGTCACCTGGGTAAACTCTGCCTTAAAGCCGGTAACCTCATCGTAAACCTCCTGCAGCTTGCGGGCAGCTTCTTCCGCCCCGGGCCCACGATCCTCGGCAGACACCGTCGCGGGCCCCAGGGTCAACAGCAGAACAGCCGCCGACAGTACCGCAAGACGGAGCCATCCACTAAAACAACAGGTATGGTTAACTGGCATGTGTTTTTCACCTTGTTTGTGGTTATACCGGGGCTTTACCGGGTATCGGCTGGATCAGTAAACCGGTGCCGCAGATCAACCTCTTAAACATCGCCGGTGCCGGCGGCCGGGCGCAGTTCGATGGGGCGCCCGAAGATCCGCCGGGCGGTCTGGGACGCCGCCTCGGTAACATCCGAGGCGTAATAGAGGTTTTCCCCCTCCTGGCTCCGGCTCAAGGTTCCGGCCACTTCGGGATTGGCCGCCAGAAAAGCGGCCAGCTCCTCGGCCAGGGCCCGGGAGGAATCGATAACCCGGACCCGGCGACCGATCCGTTGCTGGATCAGGTCTTTCAACAAGGGGTAATGGGTGCAGCCCAGCACCAGGGTGTCAACCTGCTGCTGTTTCAGCGGGGCCAGATAGCGACGCAGGATCATCTTGGTTTCCCGCTTGTCAAGCCAGCCTTCCTCGACCAGCGGCACCAGCAGTGGACAGGAGGCGGAAAAAACCCGGCAGTCGGCCCGCTGTTGGCGGATCAACTCCTCGTAAACCCCGCTGCGGATGGTGGCCCGGGTACCGATCACCCCCACCCGGCCCCGGGAACTGTAACGGGCGGCCTGGGTCACCGCCGGGCCAATCACCTCAAAAAGAGGCAGATCGTAGCCCCCCCGAAGGGGGGCCGCCGCCACACTGGCGGCGGAATTACAGGCAACAACGATAATTCTGGCCCCCTGGGACAGCAGAAAGTCGACGTTCTGGCAGGAATAACGGGAGATGGTGTCCGAACTCTTGGACCCGTAAGGAGTGCGGGCCAGATCACCGAAATAGACCAAGCGATAGTCGGGCAGAGCCTGTTCGATGGCCCGGGCCACCGTCATGCCTCCCACCCCGGAGTCGAAGATACCGATCATCGGACGGATTGCCAGCTAACGGTCAAGCCCTGAACTCAGGACTTGCCGGCCGCCGCCGCCTTGCCCTTGCGCGCCGTGGTTTTCTTGGCGCCGGCCGGGGCCTTGGTGGGTTTACTGCTCCGGGCGGCAATAGACTTGCGCAGATTATCGGGTAGCCCCCGGGCCTTACCCGCCTTTTTCCGGCGATCGGACAACTCCTTGGCGCACAGGGCCTGACGCATGGGCAATCCCCACTTTTTCCGGTATTCCCGACCGTTTAGGCCATGGGAACGAAGATGCTTGGGGGAGAGCATCTTGAATTCCTCGCCGCACTCAAGGCAAACAATCTTGTGCTTTTGAATCGACTTCTCCGGGCTGCCGGCCACGGCCGGCTGAGCCTGACCGGTTTCGGCCGGACCACCACGGGATTCATCCTGCTGCAAACCATGAAGCACATTAAAAGTGGTCTGCAAAGACTGAGCCATTTCTTCAGCCGTCATGCTCGTTGATGTGCTTTGAGCCTGAACCAGCTCCGCCGCCATTTCCACCAGCGATTTTCCCACAATGACCTCCAACAAGTAATATTATTACCAAAAGATTCTCGCCAAATTGAACTATCAGAATAAATAACTCGGAACCGGATTGATTTCAAGCAGTTTTCTCAGCTTCCAATCAGCAGCTGCCAACAATGCAATCAACAGCACGGTTACTGATCGCCTTGAAAACATCTGAACCAATACCAAATAAACCACTGCTCAGGAGAATCAGTTGGCAGCCTAGAAACGATCAACTATCACCACTTCTTCCGGGGAAGCATTACGCCAATAGCGCTCGGGATCCTTTTCCTAACTAGCCAAATCGGCACAAAGCACCACAAGCATCGAGGCCCCGGCCCGGATCAGCTGACGGAGAATGGGATCTTTGACCAGCACGAAACGCCAGTTCTGGATATTGAAAGCAGTGGGTGAATGCACAGGGCCGGAGACAACAACTGCTGCTCCTCGGCCTCGCTGATCCGGTAACTGGGATCGAAATGCCTGATGGCCCTTCTGCTTTCAATGGCTTTGATGGTTTCCATAAACCCGCCTCCTGGGCTCAAATTATAAGCCCCGGGGAAATGCCGCTTGCCGTGACTTCCCCGGTCATGTTATTGGTGTAAACGAAACAGCCGCAAAGCGGCACCCCGTAACCGCTTACGGAACAAACCCTTGTGATGGGTTGCGATAATTTCGCCAAGCATAACGGATAAAAGGAAAAAGAGCCAGTCCTGGTTGCTTGCAACCACGAGGATCGAACCTTGCCATGACCGATGCAACTGACCATAATCAACTGCGTCGCTTTTTGATCGACCTCCGGAGCCTGGTTCTGCTCCACCGGGAACTGGGGATCACCGACTACCCCGCCTCCCCCGCCCTGCGTCGCTTTCTTGAACCACCCCCGGCTCCTGTCCCCGGCCCCCTCCCGGCGGAGAACCAAGGCTTACCCGGAACAAAAGCGGCCGGGTCGCCGTCCACCGCTTCCAGCACAGCAGCGGAACCAGAACCGGCCGCCCCCGGGCTGGACATAATCGAAGAGCAGGCCAGGAATTGCCGACGCTGCCCCCGCCATCAAAAACGACGCCGGGTTGTCTTTGGCCAGGGGTCAGACCGGGCCCGGCTGCTGCTGATCGGACAAGCCCCGGGTCCTGAAGAGGAAAACGCGGGCCTGCCCTGCCAGGGGGAGGCCGGTGCCCTGCTTGACCGGATGCTGGCCGCGATCAACCTGAACCGGCAGCAGGTTTACCTGACCACCCTGATCAAATGCGCCCCGCCTGCTTTGGCCGGGCAAAACCCGCCCACCGGCCCGGGTACGGCGGAATCCGACCCAACAGCGGCCCGGGAGTGCCTGCCCTGTCTTCAGCAGCAGATCGCGGCCATCAAGCCAGCCCTGATCTGTACCATGGGGCAGCTGCCGGCCCAGACGCTGTTGCGCACCAGCAAAAACCTGCTGAAGCTGCGGGGACGGTTCCACCGGTACGACAACATCCCCCTGATGCCGACCCTGGCGCCGGATTTTCTGCTGCAGAACCCGGACATGAAAAAAGCCGCCTGGTATGATCTGCAGATGATCCAGCAATTTCTGCTGAAAAACGCAAAGGCAACGGGCTCTTAAAAGGGCCTGCAGCAGCCTTTCAACGGGCTGCAAATCGCGCAGCAAGGCCGATCGATCGCTTACCGGAAATCCTCGGAACGCAGGCCCTGCCGCCGGATGATCTTCTGCAGGGCCACCCTGCTCAACCCGGCCAACTCCGAGGCTCGGGTAACGTTGCCCTGGGTCATGGTCAGTAATTGATGAACATAATCGGCGGTGAAACGTTCCACCAGTTCATCCTTGCTCTGGAGATAGGGCTCAATTGCGGGCCGGTCCTCGCTCCGGCCGTTGCCGGGCGCGGCCGGTCCGCCCGTTTGTTCTTCCACGTTACCGATATCCACCAGGCCGATCTCCCTTTCCGGAGCAAAGAGCACCATCCGCCGGACGAAATTCTGCAACTCCCGGACATTGCCCGGCCAGTGGCGGCGGGCGATCTCCCGCAGGGCCGCGACACTGAAGCTTTTGGGCGACAACCCCAGTTCCCGGCAGACGGCCCGGAGAAAATAATCAGCAATCAGCGGCACATCGTCGGGAATCTCTGCCAAAGACGGGGTCCGCAGGGTGACCACGTTCAAACGGTAATACAGATCCTCGCGAAAACTGTGGTCCTTGATCTTGGCCTCCAGATCCTGGTTGGTGCTGGAGATGATCCGGACATCGATACTGCGGGCACGGCCTCCCCCCACCGGGCGAATTTCCCGCTCCTGCAGGGCCCGCAACAGCTTGGTCTGAACCGACACCGGGATATCGGCGATTTCGTCCAGCAGGAGAGTGGAACCGTCGGCTTCGAGAAAAAGCCCTGAATGATCTTTTTCGGCCCCGGTGAAAGCTCCCTTTTTATGACCAAAAAGCTCGCTCTCCAGAAGGTGTTCGGGAATCGCCGGACAATTCACCGTGATCATGGGCCGCTGGCCACGATTGCTCAGGTCATGAATGGCCCGAGCCACCAGTTCCTTACCGGTGCCGGACTCCCCCCGGATCAAGACACTGTAATCGGTGCGGGCCAGGGCCTGGATCCCTTCGTAGAGCTTGCGCATTCGCTGGGATTGCCCAACCAGCCCGGCAAAACCAAACTGTTCCGGCAACCGTTGCCGCAGGTTCATGTTCTCCCGGATCAAACGGCTGCGCTCCAGAGCCTTTTGCAGCACCCGCACCAGGTCAGGAATCTCAAAAGGTTTGGTAATGAAATCGTAGGCCCCGCGCTTAACCGCCGTCACCGCCGTTTCGATACCGCCATAAGCGGTCATCATTACCACCGTAACCCAGGGGTCGATCTCCTTGACCGCCGTCAAGACGTCCAGACCGCTGACTTCGGGCATCCGGATATCCAGCAGCAGCACGTCGATGCTCTCCTGGCGGATCAGCTCCAGACCTGCCGAAGCTTCGGACCTGGTCTCCACCTTCAGATCCGCCAGTTCACCGGTCAGAATCCGCACCAGGGCGTCCAGCAGATCGGACTCATCATCAATAATCAATAAGCGGGATACCATCGCTGGCTACTCCTTGCCCTGAACGGTTGGAATGCAAGCGATCACAGGGCACCGCATCTTGTGGCGATCGGGCCGGCTCACGTACTGATGTACGCTTCGCCGTCCCGCTCACCACAACCTGCGGCACCCTGTGACCGCTTACCATTTTGCCCCCGTGATCACTTAGGTTGGAATGTTAATTATCGGCCGATCCTGGGAAAGCGGCAGATCGATTACAAAACAGGTCCAATGGCCAACCCGGCTTTCCACCCCGATAATTCCGCCGTGTTCCTTGATGATTCCATGGCTGACCGAAAGCCCCAGCCCGGTACCCTCCCCGGTGCCCTTGGTACTGAAAAAGGGATCGAAAATCCTGGCCAGATCCCCGGAGTCGATCCCGGGTCCGTTATCCAGGACCCGCACTCGGACCGTACCGTTAGCCGCCAGCAAAAAACTGCTTATTTCAATTTCGCCGCCTTCTTCCTGCATGGCCTGGCGGGCATTGAGCAGAAGATTGAGAAACACCTGCTTGATCTTGTTTTCATCCAATTCAAGCAAAGGCAACCCCGAAGCCAGGCCCAGGTTGATGGCCACCCCCTGTTTACCGAACTGGGGAGCGACAATCCCGGCCACTTCCTCAATGATCCGGCTGAGATCCACCAGCTGCTTGTGGCTTTCCCCGCCCCGGGAAAAATTCAGAAGATCCCCGACAATCCGCTTGCAATCCCGGGCCTGCTTTTCTATAACCTCCAGATCTTTGAGAGCCTGGGAATCCATGTCCGGCTGCCTTTTGATCAGGTCCACGTAACAGAGGATAACCCCCAGGGGGTTGTTGATCTCATGGGCCAGCCCCGCCACCAGTTGACCGATGGCCACCATCTTTTCGGTCTGCTGGATTTTTTTCTCCAGCTGCTGCTGCTGCAGCTGGGCCTCGGAGTCCCGCAGGGCCCTGGTGCGTTCGGCCACCCGCCTTTCCAGTTCCCGGTTGTATTGCCGCAACTGCTCCCTTGTCCGGCGAAGATCTTCGGCCATG